>Ga0247608_10000129_pt1 | contig 144771 bp, 233 predicted proteins | sample 176DNAGHGlowgp2_FD_193490 | JGI IMG/M metagenome (GOLD analysis project Ga0247608, IMG submission 193490) | Sheep rumen microbial communities from Palmerston North, Manawatu-Wanganui, New Zealand - 1766 DNA GHGlow gp2 | ecosystem: Host-associated > Mammals > Digestive system > Stomach > Rumen...
ATTCAATATAGTAATTTAGACCATGACTTAGTATTAACTGCTTTAACAGAAGAAAGTATATCACAAGATACATTAGCTACTTCTAAAGCAATATGGGATGCTATTACTAATGTTAGTATTCAATATAGTAATTTAGACCATGACTTAGTATTAACTGCTTTAACAGAAGAAAGTATATCACAAGATACATTAGCTACTTCTAAAGCAATATGGGATGCCATATATGCATTACCTACCGCTAATATGTCAACAGTTACTGATATAAGTACAATTAGTGATGTATCTGACTCATCCTTGCCTACTTCATTAGCTGTATATACGGCTATTCAAAAAGCTGCTAGTGGGGGGATGGATATTGTTAATGGAGAAGGGATTTCTATTGAAAATAATAAAACTACTCAAATTTCTATTTCAACAAGTAGTGATATAGAAGTAGAGTCTTCTTATACTGGAACTCAACCAGATGTGGGAGTAATTACCTATGTATTTACTTATGTAGATGCTTATAATAGATTAGAAACTACAACTAGTACTTCAACGACTAATCCCGATTTAACAGTAAATTGTTATTATACTGGAACTCAGTCTGAAGTGGGAACTATTACACATACCTTTACTTATGTAGATAATGAATATGGTGTTTATTGGGAAGAGAATGGAGAAATAGCTGATTTAACTAATTATGATTTAGTTATTACAGGTGAAGCTAAAGTTGGTGATATTGTAACTCTAATTTATACTACTAATTATGTCTCAGTCCCAGCACATTGGGTAGATTCAGATAATCAAGAAGTTAGTCTAGCAGAATATGATTTAACTATTACCTCTGGTACTCCTGTAGGGGGTGACACTATTACTTTAACTTACGTTACTTCAAATCCAGTAATGGTTTCTATAGATGAAGATACTATTTCTAATTTAATAACTTATAAAGATACTAAGGGGGCTCCTAATTATGTGTTCCAAAATGGATTAGAAGAAATAGCTGGTTTAAAAACAGAAGTCAATGTAGCAATTTCAACAAGTAGTGATATAGAAGTAGAGTCTTCTTATACTGGAACTCAACCAGAAGTTGGAACCATTACTTATATATTTGTCTATAGAAATGTAGATGAGCAATTAGTTTGGGTAAATAGAAATACAGGTGAAGAAATTAGTCTAGCAGAATATGATTTAACTATTACTTCTGGTACTCCTGTAGAGAGTGATAGAATTACTTTAACTTATAAAACTAGACTATCCACTACAGTAATAGCAAAAGATTTAGAAACTACTAACTTCAAATCAGAAGTAATTAGAACTTCCATAAGAGATATTTCTACAGCTAGTGATACTACTTTAGCAACAGAAAAAGCTGTAAGACAAGCTATTAATGATGCTAGTGGAGGTGGAAGTGAAACCCACAGTACAATACAAACTTATCAATCATGGAATGCTTTTAATAATGGTAGTATAATTTTACAAGATGATGTAAGTGTTTATTCAGCTTCAGCTGATATTACAACTGCTACAACGTTTACATTTGATATTTCAAATTTAAGTTATCTTTCTAATTCAGTATTTTATACGTTTGAAGTAAAATTTACAATGTCAACTGTTTCTACTTTATCGTTCCCAGATAATGTAGTTTGGCAAGATGGTGAAACCCCTACATTTGATGAAGTTGGAACTTATCTTTTAGCATTTAGGACAATGGATGCTGGTTCAACATTTATTGGTAATGTACAAGGGAAATGGTAAAATAAAATTTCACCCTTTCTTTATTTATAAATTATAATTTAGGCTCTAGAAAAGATTTAAAAGCTAGTAAAATTCTGTTTAAATAGTTTTTATTATAGTTTATTTATTTTAAGAAAGATATATTAGAAAAATCATATTCTTCATTTCTTAATATTCTTTTAATTATTTTTGTAACTCCATCAATATATTTTAATCCATTAAAATTAGGGAGGTCTATTTCTTTAAATTGTTCTAAATATTCATTAATTACTTCTGGATCAAAATACTCTTTAAAAGGTTTATTACTTCTCTCCCAATTATTCATATTTACAGCTAATGCCAAATTAGGTAATTCTGTTTTACCTCCTTTTGAATGAGGTAAAATGTGTTCAAGTGTAACATTATTCTTAGTAAGTTCCCCTCCATAAATTCCAAATTTTACAAAAGGCATGTTACCTTTTAACCATTCTGTTTTTAAAATTGATTTATAACCAAAAGAAATATCATTCCCTTTTATGATATATGGGATTGATTGAATAGTTGAAACATTTTTTACTTTATCTGATTGTTTAATAAAGATATCAAAAGATTTTTCAGGAAAATTTATTAGTCTATTTGCAGAATGAATAATAGTAGAAGGGTTAATGGGATTTATGGGAAAATTAGTAGATATTGCTCTTGTTGTTTGTATTTTCATTTTCATTAAAATATAATAAAAATTAATCCTATACAGGACACTCGAAAAGTGTATAAATAGTCTATCTCATTTTATGGATATTTTATTTAAAGGAGAAATTTATGAAAATAGATGTTATTATACCTTGTTATAAAGCACATAAGACTTTACCTAGACTACTTGGAAGTGTTCTTTCACAAACAATCATAGATGATTTAAAAGTAACATTAGTAAATGATGGAGATGAGAAAGACTATCAACAAATAGTAAAATCTTTTAAAAGTTTTATGGACATTCAAGAATTGAAATTAGAAAAAAATTCAGGGCCAGGTACAGCAAGAAGATTTGGGTATGAAAATACTTATAATCCACTAGTAATTTGGGCAGATGCAGATGATACATTTGCAATCTCTTTTGCAATGCAAAGATTAAGAGAAGGATTATTATTAGATGAATCAAATGCAATTTGTATAGGAGATTTTGTAGAAGAAGTAAAAACTGAAGACAACTCTTTTAGAATAATGTTACACCAACAAGATACAATATGGATGTTTGGGAAATTATATAAAAGGGAATTTTTAGATAGATATGATTTAAAAATGAATGATACAAAAGCTTGTGAAGATTGTGGTTTTAATACAGTTTGTAGAGTAATATTTGATAATCGTATTAAATGTATTAATGATTTAATTTACGTATGGCATTTAAACAAAAATAGTATTACACATAATTCTAATTATAATTATAATTATGACGTGGGTTTTAAAGGTTATGTAGACAATATGATTTGGGCATTTGAAGAAATAGAAAGGATACAAGAATTTTATAACTCTGATCTATTAGAACAAAGAGTTATGTTTGAAAAAGTACAAATTCTAATAAATCTATATGGGAAATATGTTGAAACTAAAGAATTATTCCCCGAATATGAAAAACAAAATTGGCAACATTGTAAAAGATATTATAATGAAGTTTATAAAAGTATAAAAGAGAAAGTACCTAGAGAAATGATTAGTAATATCTGGAGAGAACACATGATTTGGGCTTTATCAGAAAATAGATTTAGTGGATTTATTCCAGCAATATCTATATATCAATTTCTGGATTTATTAAAAGAACAATAAAAGTAATCCCAAGCTATATAATTAGCTTGGGATTAAAGAGTTTGATATAGTATAAATATTTTAACCTTCTTAGCCAGTGATTGCATTATGAAGTATTACATTATTACCTATAAAAGTATGAGTTTTATCAATAGTAAAATCATATACTTCAATTAAATCTGAGTCTAATATTTCTATAGAATCTATTTCTAAATATTCATTATTTATTGATAAGCATTTATCTTTAGGTTTTAATTGATATAGAGTAGAATTATTATATAAATTTTCTTTTCTAGTCTTGGAATTATCATAAGAAGCCCAACCTTTTTCAGTTAAAACAGGATGGCCAGAAGTTAATTCAATAAATTGTTTATTAGTAAAATTAATTCTAATAATATCATTTTTCAAGTTTTTCATTATTGAAACTACTCTATTATTTTCAAATTCTTTTGTATCTTCATTATAAGTAAATAATAAATCACCTTCAATAACATTTTTAGCCGATTTGATAGTACCATCACCTAATAAAATCTGAGTATCTCCTGTTATACAACCATAAGCTGCTAAATTAACAGTAATAGTAACATTTGATTTAGCTGCTGGTATAGTAAATGATTGTGAATAAGTACCTGTAAGAGAGACATTTTGTGAATATTCATTACAACTAATATTGATAGAAGTAATAGCTGTAGCTATTGTATCAACATTTACAGTTACTGTGGCATTATAGGTAGTACCAGATTTTATAGTATAACTATTAGTAGTATTAGTGTTTATAGTAGTCTGATCACCCTCTAAAGTAAAGTATATTTGATTTACTGTAGAGTTATTTTTAACATTTAAAACTAGATTCTGTTTCTCCTGTTTATATCCTCCCATAGGATTAAACTTAGTTCTTATCCCTCCACTACTTTTACTCTTATTTAAACCATAGGCTTCATTCATGGCTTCATAGAATGCATCTGTAGCAGTATATTTTCTATAAGAAGATGCATTAGTAGTTCCTAATTTACTACTAACACTCATACCCTCAAAACCACTTTTGTAAGGATATACAGTATAGTATACTGTGTTATTAGGACCATAAAAATCTATGGTCTCATCCCAAGCCATGCCTGATGTATAATTATAATAGAGTGTATCATTACTTATCATAAATTGACTCTTAGTTAAAGTATATTGATAACCATATTTTGTATCTATAAACACCTTTTCAAATAGAATATCTTTAGGTGTAATTTGTATTTGTCTTGTTGTAGGTGTTGATCCTGCCATTTTAATCTTACTCCTTTCAATTAATAATCTCCTTTTTCAAAAATACCTACTAAAAAAAAAAATCCTTTAAAATCTACTCGAATAGACAACAGCCTTTTTAGGCTTATAATAATTATATGCTTACTAGAGACTCCAAAATATCAATAATGACTTCTATTTATCAATTAGTCAATCCAAATACAAATAGAATGGTTTTTGATAAACATCAAGCTAAAAGAGCAATTGAACTAGATGAACCTCTAATAGTAAATGATAAACCCTACTATTTATCAGACAATGTAAAACAATGGATAGGAACAACTTGTTTTTATAATGATCCAACCACAACTAAAATACTAGAACAAAAATATTGGGAGCTTAATAGTCATCACTATAAGGAAAAACCTCTAACTTTACAAGAATTTATAATGCATCCTGATTATTTAGGGGGAATTTATGGGGAAAAAATGAATAAATGGTGGTTAGGTTGTTTTAATGTTATCTACCCTACATTATGGCATAAACGATATTGTGAAGTAGTTGCCTCTTTAGCAATTGGGACAGGTAAAACTACAGGAGCTGCTATATCTTTATCCTATGAAATATATAAATTGATGTGTCTTAAAAATCCAGTAGAATTCTTCCCTAATTTAGTTAAAGGTACAAAGATAGTATTTAGTTGTTTTAATGTTTCAAGAGACTTAGCTTATTCAGTAACATTTTCACCTTTTCAAACTATTTTCTCAGAAAGCCCTTTCTTTAAAGATAGAGTTACTATTCCTGGTAAATCTTCATTAACAGAATATGGTATTTATATTACAGATGATATTAGAATGGATTTAGGTTCTTTAGATAGAAATGCTTTAGGAAAAGCGATTTTTGGAGCAGTATTAGATGAAGGAAATTTTAATAGGGTAGAAGATCAAACTTTAAAAACTTATTCAACACTAAGAACAAGAATTGCTTCTAGGTTTGGTACTACTTATGGGTTTCCTGGTATTCTTTGGTGTGTATCTTCCCCAATGACAGATGCTGATTCTATTAATACATTAATTAGTGGAGCTGATCCCAGTATTACTTATGTATTAGATAATGTTGCACAATGGGAAGTTTGGCCAGATCCTAATAGATATACATTACACAAAAGATTCCCAGTATTTATTGGAGATGCAAATAATGATCCAAAAATTTTATATAATGGTAAAAAGAGTATAAATAAATATGATTCAAATAAAATATTATATGTTCCCCAGAATCTATTTCCTCTATTTAAACATGATTTGTATAAAAACCTTAGAGATTTAGGAGGGGTTAGAGTTGCTGGAGCTTCTAACTTGTTTAGATCAATAGAATTACTAAGATCTACCTTTACAGCTCCTATACATTTAAAAACAGAAGTACCTATTACTCTAGACTTCTACAATGCTAAAGATATTTTAAGAAATTATGTAAATGAAGACTACTTTAGACATCCTCTCTATCCAGACTGTCCCAGATTTATACATTTAGATCAAGCCGAAGCCGATGGAGGAGACAGGTTTGGTATTGCAGCTACTTATTGTAAATATGTTGAAAAAGTTTTAGAGAGAGAACACAAAGGTATAGATATATTTGAAGAAGATACACCAGCAATTGAAGCTTATGATAGATTTTATTATACTGATTTCTGTTTTGCTATTGAAGCTAAGCCTGGTCAAAAAATACCATTAAGAAAAGTTAGAGATTTTCTTATTTGGCTTAGAGAAATAGGTTATCCTATAGAATTAATTACTGGAGACCAAGTAAGCCAATCAACTAGAAATGATTTAGAATTAGATGGTTTCAAATGTGAATATCTTTCAGTTGATAAAAAAGAAATGGGCAGAGTTCCTTGGATTAGTTTTAGAAGTGAAGTAGAAAATTCAAATATAATTTTACCAAAATATCAATTAGCAATAAAAGAAGCTCAACATCTTATAGATAATGGAGAAAAGATTGACCACCCAGAACGCTTTGCTAGTACAGGTGAAAAAGGTTCAAAAGATGTGATGGATGGTATAGTTGGTTCTTATTGGGCTTGTAAAACATCTAAAAAATCAGGGGGAATTATTACTATTGATAAAACTGCTGAAGATCTAAAATTCCAGAGAAGAATAAAACAAATAAGAGATAAAATTGCTCCTTCAGCTAAACAATTAGATCCACAAGTACTAATTAATTTTATTAAAAGTTAATTTATCAGAATAAATCAGTTTTGGCCAATAGATCTGAATAAAACTAATTGTTTTGACAGGTGTAACGGGTGGCACATATTTTAATAAAAAATAAATTAACTATCGATATATAAAATATATCGGTATAATTTTAAAATCTTATTATATATCAAGGGTTTATAAAATTTTTTATATATTTTTTATATATTTTAAAATAAATTGCACCGTTTTAAAAATTTTATTTTAATATAATAATATAAAAATTAAATATTATTATTTTAATATATTATTATTTTAATATATTATTAAATAATAAATAATTAAAATAATAAATAATTAAATATCGCACATTGACAACTTAATAACCTATTATAATCTCTAGATAGCTGGGCTAGTCGTAATAGTAGTACATTATTATAATATAAGGAGACACCATTATGACAAAAGCAGAAAACACAGTAGCAACAAAAGTTAATAGCATTGATATTAGAGACTATATGCCTCAAATTCTTGCAATTAAAAAGAATACACTGAAGTTTAGTATAAGCAATCAGGAAGAGTTATCTGACTTATTAGATATAATGTTTGGACAACGTTTAACTAATACCAATGATAATATTTCACTAGGATTCTGTGACAATAAAAATTATAGCTCACGCATCCAATTAAGACACAATGGTAAGTTCTATACCATTTATAGCAACGTATCTGATAACAAATTAAGACAAAACTTGAAAGCTTAGATAGAAGCTTAATCTATCACAATCATTGACTAGCTCAGCTATCTGGGGATTATAATAAATCCTCAAAGTAATATATGTTATAGAAGGAGAAGTATATGCTAGAACAAAAACTACATAGGATTTATACTGATTTAAAAAGAGGTGCACGAGTTGATATAACCCCTTTTGCAAAAGAAGAGTATAAAGAGTATGTTGATACTCCAACAGGAGAAAAATTGATAACAAAAATGACTTTAGAGTTAAAAGGTAGAGAACAGCCAGTAATCATTGCTTCTTGGTATAAAGGTGACGAACTTGAAGAAAGCCACTTTTATTATCTTGATCAAAAAGAGCAATTGAAAACCCTAATGAGTACTTGGTTGAATAAACTATAGAAAGGAAAAATATGTTTACATGTCCACATTGTAATAAAAAATTGGAATCTGTCCAAACTACCTATGAAATAGCAGATGAAGATGGATATATGTTAAAAGATAATATTGAGGATAATATCAATTCCATATTAGAAGGAAAAGATATTATAGAGACTTACGATACAATCACATGCCCACATTGTGATTCTTGTTTAGAAATCAAGACTAGAATGAAGGTGGAAAAAGTTGAAGTAGATATTATTAAATAGAAAGGTAAATAATGTTAAGCACTCAAGAAGCTGAGAAGATATTAGAAGATTCAGGTATAGAAGTAATAAAGAAACCTGACCCAGACAATATGTTCTTGAATAGAGTATATATTGGCAATGAGATAGTTTGGGATAAACTGATTCAAGCAATGAGATCTATAGATGTTATAAAAGAAAAGATGGATTCTATTCCTCATCTAAAATTCCTTCAAGCTATACTAAATAAATACAATCCTAAGCTTGAAATTATAACAATAGAAGATGATAGAGGTGATCCTGTAAAGGCTTATGGGATAGCTTTTAAAGAAATAGTAGATAAAGAAGGTAGAGTCCCTAAGTTAGATAAATGTTTCCATTATTTATTTTATATAATTCAGTGGTATATAACACCCTTATTTGAACCATTTGAGAAAATAGATCAAGAATTAAGAAAAAATAGTAGTAATTAAAGGAGGTACTATGAGTACAATAACTAGAGAAAAAGTAGAAGAACTTGCTAAAATTGGTTTTGAACAAGTTTGTATATGGCCAGGATGTTTAGTAGTTAATGACACCCCACATAAGGTAACACCAGAATCATTAGTTAATATGACTCCAGAAGAGAGAATAAATGAATTTAAAGAGTACATGAAAGTAGAATTTGGTGTTAGAGTAGAATATTTAGAAGAGGTTAAAACTTTTCCTGATAAAGATGACTATGGTAATATTGTACCTGAAACAGGTAATAGAAATGATTTATTCTTTGTAGTTCACAAAGATGATATAGAAAAATTTGCTATTCCTAGATTACAAGTTGGTATTAGATGGTATGAAGATGTAGTAAGTTATAATGGTCATGACAATATATACTCTAAAGAGATATTAGAAAAATATCCGGTGAGGTGGTAATAATGGGTGATTCAACAAAAATAACTATAGCAACAATAATTGCTTTTACTATAATAATTGTAGCTTTAATATTTTCAGGTCAAGCTAATAACCCTATTAATATGAATGAACAGACAAAACCTATTTTGGAGATGAAATGATGACTACAGATTGGATTGCTTTAGGTTATGCACCACAGGGAGAAGTAACTCTTTTTAATAATAAAGAATGGGTTGAAAAATATCAAGATAAAGTATTACTAGCTTGGTTTAATCAATTAAAAAGAACTTTTATAGGTTTCTCAGACAGGATTTATATTAAACAAGATTTTCCAAAAAATGATTATTTTATAGTAGTAACATTTGATAATGAGGTACAGTTTGAACAAGCTAAAGAAATAGCTGACAATATTCCTTATTGTTGGGATGATCAAGCTAAAGAAGAATTAGGAAAAGTTTATTTTAAAGAAACAAGAGAAATATATTGTAGAAATACAAAGTCCAATAATTAAAGAAAGGTGAAGATATTGTGAAAATGAAAGCTATAGAAGATAAAGACACTGAATGTTCTTTATTAATAAAAAGAATGATTGATAAAAATGAGAAATGTTATTTTAAAATAAAAACAAAAGAATATGACTATTTTGATCAGGGTTGGTGGAGAGTTATTTTAACTCCTCTTATAGAATTACCTCATACTAGAGAAGTAAAGTTTCAAATATATGCTACTAAACATTGTCCATCTGGTTTATGGGATAATGGTATAGAAAAATCAGAACATTATACATATTATCCTAAAGCTTTTAATGATTTTGATAGATTTCTTTTTGAAGTAACAAGAGATTTAATGAGTTCTATGAATTATAAAGTAGAGAATTGGCAGATAAAATAAAAAATTTACAAAAATTAATAAACTCATTTTTTATTATATTTTAATATTATAATATTATTATATAATAATAAAATTTTTAGTACACATAGAAAGAAAGGAGGCACTTATGCCTACAACAAAAACAAAGCAGTCCGCTTCAACTGTAAAAGAAGTAAAAGATATTCAAGTAATTGAATTAGTTCGTAGACAAGGTATTTATACTGGTACACTTCAAATTGACAATGTAAAAGAAGTAGAAAAAATTCTAAGTAATTTTGAAAGAAATGATGGAATTAGAGCTACAGTAAAATCAGTTACACAAATTGAATTTAATGCTAAAGGAGGTAGATCTGGTAGTAGAGATTATTGTTTAAGATTACCCAATATAGCAATTGAAGATCTCGAAAAAATTGGTTTTACTAAAGATACTAATATGAATAATTTTTATACTTCCAAATAAAATCATAATGGTAAGATAAACTTCCCCAGAAGTTATATCAACTCCCAGGGAGAAATAAATATAATTTCTCCCTTTTCCATTAAATAATATATTTTAGAAAGGAAGTATAAAATGCAAGAATTTACAACAGATTCAATAAAAGCTGATACATTTAAACTTATTCAGCCTATGGCAATGGAAAAAATGAAAGATGCAGTTACTTTAATTGGTTCTATAATGTGCAATTTTAAAGACAATATTTCTATAAAAGATATATATTATTTAGCTATTGCACAAAGTATAATTGCTAATTTAGATTTGAATTTTCAACAAAATGTATTGAGAGCAAAATATGAGGAGATAAAAAAATGGACAAAATTAAAAAATATAGAGTATGGACGATTATAAATCCACCAGATGAGCCTATTACAATTCCAGTAAATACAATGGATGAAGCAATTGTTGCTTTAAAAGTATTAGCTAAAATTGGAAATCACCCAGATATTGATAAAGCAATGGTAGCTAATGTTTCAGGTTTAGAAGAATATAATGAAAAAGAACAAGAATGGCAAGAATGGTATGATTATAATGGTGAAGATGTTGAATATTATTGGCAACAAGCTGAATCAGATGATAATCTTACTTTTAATTCTTTCTATATTTTAGAAAGTGAGGCGATAAATGCCAGTACATAAAACTATTTCTAAAGAAGTTACTTTATATACTTTAGATGAAATGTTAGCAGATGAAAAATTAAAGAAAAATGTTTTAGATGCTAATAGAGAACCTGATCCAGTAATGGAAAGAATAATAGAAGATAAATCCAATGATTTAGCAATAGAGCTTGAAAAGAAAGGTTTTCAAAAAGTTGAGATTTATTATGATCTAAGTTATTGTTCAGGTTCTGGAGCTTGTTTTGATTTCAATGGTTGTAATATTTTAAAAATAGCAAAAAACTACCCCGAGCTATTATCTTATATAAAAAATATTAAATGGCTATTCAAAGATTGGGCAAGACGAGGTAAAATAAATTCAATAGATAGTTATTGTGAAATCAAAACAGAAAGAAATCAATTTGCAAACTTATATTGTCATGCAAAAACTAGAAATATCTATTTTAATTGGAATATGAAATTAGATATGATTAATCTTAGTTCAGATGACAAATCAGTAATAGGGGAATTTCAACAAGCTTTTAGAAGTTTATATGTAGACATTTGTCAAGATATACTTAAAAAACTAAGAGCTGAAGAAGAATATTACCAATCAGATGATTATACTAAAGAACTTCTAGAAAGTAATTATTCTTATTGCTACTTTTATGAAAATGGTACAATTTGTGATGAACTTAATAAAGTAGATAATCCTCCAGAAGAAAGTCTTCTATTAAATAATATTACTAGTTTCATGTACTCTAAAAATAGTTATGTAATTATTGATGAAGATGGTAAAATATTTTCTAATACTGGTTTAAGTGATGAACCAAGAGATGGTGATTTTCTTGATACAAGTGATGAAGAAGATTTGGGTTTATCAAAAGCTATAATATTTTCAACTAATAATGAAGCCAATGATTTTATAGTAAGTTATTTAATAGATAATTATAAAGTAGTATCAGTAGAACAAGCATTTAGAAAGATAAATAATGAATTGTCCAAAATGTAAAAATGATTTTGAAGTATATAGGACCTTTAAAAAAGTTAAATAAGAAATTAAGGGGTAGAATAATGCAATACAAAGAAGAAAATATAAAAATAGTAAAAGAAAGATTTGCATCAGCTTTATGTAATGAAGCTCTAATAGTTCAAACCTGTTTAGCAATGATAGAAAATCCTGATAAAGTAGATATTTCAGCTATAGATTTTGCTAAAATGATTTTAAATACAGTTAGACGCCCTTGGGAGGAGTTGAAAAAAGTAAATGGGACGGCTTGTAAATATAGTGAAATTGCTGTAGAGCAATATTTTACACAAGGTAAACTAGATGATGAAGCACCTATACACTTAGTAAAATAAAAGAGATTTTGAAATAAAGTAGAATTAGAAAGTAAAATCAAAACAACAGATAATAAATAAAATTATTAAGGGAGATTAGAATAGTGAAATTGAATATCAGATACAAAAAACCACTAGAAGAAGTACATCAAGGTGAAGTAGAATTACATAAAAATGCTAAAGGTTATAATATTCAAATAGAGGGTAAGTTTTATTTCCCTGATAGAAACAATCAAGTTATAAATAATTTAGATAAGGTAAAAGATAAAGAATTATGGGTAGTTATTTATAAAGATGAAATAAATTATGGAAATATAGCTTTTGCATCACCAGACTATTTCATTAGATTCAATGAAGAGGAGAAATCAGTATGGATAGAAAAAGAAATCCCTTTAAATCAAATAGATAATCCGGATCAACCTTATATATGGGACTATATTGTTCTTGATAAATGTTCATCACCAGAACAAACTGATTTATTTATTGATAATTTAGAAAACTTAGGTTGTCCAGATCAATTAATTAAAGAAGCTTTAAAAATCTTTTATAACTTACAAGAATAAATTTTTTTAAAATTTATTTACAATCATGTTTAATATAATAATATTATTTAATAAAATTATTTTATTAAAATATTAAGTAGTACATAAGCCTATAAGGTGAAAAGAAAGGAGTCATTATGACAGATACACTTATTTTAGAGACTAGAAGGTCTAAGGGGGTTCATAAAGCTGACCTCACAAAACTTACTAAAGAACAAGTTAAATCAGCTTTAGATTTTTTCAATTCTTCTTCTTACGTAGCAGTTAAAAATTATCGTGCAAAAGCAGATAATGCTGAAGTAATGGAGATTAAGTTTCACAGACAAGGAGCTAAAGGAATAATCAAATATAGCTTAAAGACTATTCTTACTCCAGAAGATTTCAAAGCAATAGGTTTTGAAGATACACCAAATAAAAACTTACATTTAACTCAAAAAGGTTGTACTATAGATAAACTATTTGATGTTGAAGTAAAAGCTCCAGTAAAGAAAATTTCTTCAAAGAAAACTAAAACTGAAAAAGCAAATGAAGAAAAGAAATCTTCATCAAAGAAACAACCATTACCATTCACTAAGGAAGCTGCAAAAGCTAAAACTATTGAAGAAACTACAGAAACAAAAGAAGAATAAATAATTTAAAAGGAGATAACTATAAAGTTATCTCCTTTTAATAGAAAGATTTTTATGAAGGAAGTACAACAATTATATAATAAAGTTACAGAGGGAATAGAATCTCCCACTGATTTAGTTTTAAAAGTAAATGATTTGTATTCAGTAATACTATTATTAATAACTAAAGCTTTTGAAGTAGCACCAGATGATCAAAAGAATTTAGTTATTGATTCTATAAAGCCTATGACAAATCAATACATTTCTAAATTAATGAAATTAGTTACGGACAATGAGTTGAATACAATAGATAAAAATGAGTAGTGATGCATTAATAATACGTAATTTTCAACTAATGAAAAACATATTTGATAATAACGACATTTTAGTTACTTATTATAAGTTGACTAAGAAAGAAATATGTTTAATACAAGAATTATGCATGAAGCACCACTCTTATAAAGCTTTTATAGAGTGTAATCCAAAAGATTTTTCTTTGTCACATAAAAGTTTATATAGAGTTTTAAATAAGTTAGAAAATAAGAATGTTTTAAATATAGTAAGCAAACCAAGTAATCAATACTCCCTTATTCAAGTATATTTTACAATAAATTTTATTCAAATAGTTTGTGATGAGGAGTTTGCTGATTTGTATGAAAAATGGTTAGCTTGGAGAAAAGAAGATATCAGTTTAAATAAGGAGATGTAAAATGAATGAAATAGATAAAATATTTGAGAAGGAAGAGTTAAAAAATAGAATTAATCAAGCGATGATGTGGTTAGGTTTTGAAGATATAGAATTTGAAAAAACTTTTTCCACTGAAGATTTTGAGCAAGGTAGAACTGGTGAAAAAGTATTTAAAACTGGTATAACTTATTCTAATACAGATGGCTTGATACCAAAGCAAATAGCAACTAGTTTAGTAAAAATATTAGAAGAGATTATAGACTACCATATTAAATTAAAAGATATCAAATTGAATATTAAACATAAAAAAGAAGAAAAACTTCAAAGAGAAAAAATAGAAATTGAAAGAGAGAAGTTAGAAAAACAATTAAAGGGAGGTATCGATGCCTAATAGATTAATTAAACTAAAAGAAGTAATGGATACTCTGCAAGAACAAGATCAATTTCATATAAGCTACCCTTCTATAAGACAATTCTATATAAGAAAATCCTTAAATGAAGATGTAGCTAAATATATTATTGAAAAGAAAAAAGTTCAAAACATTAGTTATTATATAGAAGAAGATAACTTTGAAGCATTTAAAAAAGCTTTATATAATCAATTTATCTAATTAGATTATATTAGAGGAGGAATTAAAATGTATATTCCAGTATTTGCATTAAGAAAAAATGAAATTGAAATACTTAGCCCAAAGCTAAATAGACTTGTTACTATTAAAGAATTAAATGAGCCAATAAATGCTTTTATAGTTGATCAAAATGAGTATAATTATATAGTTAATTTTGTAGAAGGTTTTAGGGAAGGTCTATATGAATCAACAGTAGAACAAGTAAGAAGACCAGAAGTACTAAGAGCTGTTACATTAGTATTTAATTTACTTGTTGATGCACAAAAAATTAAAGATGTTGATTTAAAAACTACTGCTATGGCTGGTATATCTAGTTCAATAATGTCGATAATGATTATGGCTCCAGAATATGGAACGAGATTAATTAGTATAATAAAGAGTAAAATATAATGAAAATATTTAATTTAAAAGCACTAGGCAATAAAATAAAAGTTAATATTTTAAATAAATATGATTCAATATTAAATAAAATTGCAATTAAAAGTAAAGCATATAAAAATCTGTATAACGAATATAGTTCTTTTTTAATTACAAATAAAAGAATAGTTGATATTGATAAAATTATTCATGGTACTAAAATTGGTAAACTAATTAGACTTATATTTCAAAAAGTGCCAGGTATGATGAGTAATTTGAATTCTTTTGATATAAGTATTATTAGATCAACTGAGCCTAATGATATTTTAATTGTAAGTGATAATTTAGAAAAACATAGAGTTCTTGAAGAAATGAAGTATTTTTCTGGATCAGCTCAAGTTTTTACTATTGAAGATCTAGAAAATCCTTATATGCCAATATTAACACCATTAGGGAGGGTTTACATATTTTCTTCAATTTGGTTAAAAGATTTAATTACAATAGAGAATCTAGTTTATATTATAGAAAATGAAAAAGGAGAGTTGGCGTTATGATTTATATAGAGGGTCCAAGAAATACAGGAAAGACTTATTTGTTAGATAGGTATTTAAAAGAATTTCCGAACAAATTTTATACTTATAAATTCCCTTATTATAGTTTATATGAAAAATTAGAATTAAATAAAGAATTGAATGCTGGAACATATTTTAGTTTTGGTAAAGATTTAGACTTATTAGCTTTAGCTAAAGCTAATTTATTACCTGAAAATCTTATTTTAGATAGAGGTTTTACTAGTTCTATAATATTTGCTATAATGTTTAGACAAGCTAAACCTGAGAGTATGTCTAATTTTATTGATACAATATCTACTATTTATAAAGATATAAAAATTGATATATTATATATTGAACCTAATATAACTGAAAGAGATAGATTGGGTTTATCTGAAAATAGAGAAAAAGATAAAGAAGAACTTCCTTCTTTAAATTTAGTAGATAATATTATTACTGATAAAGTATTTGATTTTAACTATAATTGGGTGTTTCAACAATTAGCAAATTGCCCTAATATAGCTATTCATAGATTTACTAATAATTTTGATGAAGATTCTGTTACTAGATTTACTAGCTTAATGAATGTTTTATATAAAAATTAATATTATTTAAAAATCACATTTTTATATAATATTAATTTAATAAAATTATAATATATAAAATCTAATTAATACCTAGATTTAGAATTAGAAAGGAGATATTTTGAATATTTTATCCCGGGTAATAATAGTATTAGTTACATCAATAGTAATTATAATAGGGGGTTTCTTTTTTATAATAATAACTTTACTAGCTGCTATTAAAAATTGGGGGGCATTTAAAAATTGTGATAGTCCAGAAAATGATTTTATTGATATAGAAGATTATGACTATTAGGAGATGTAAAAATGATTACAATAGACAAAGAAATTTTAGAAGAAATTCAAAATTGTATTGATGATGCTGTAGAACAAATTAGAGATGGTTATCCAGATATAGCTGAATCAGATTTACAAGATGCTGCTTATTTAATAAATACAAAAATACCAAAAGAATTAAGAGAAGAAGTAGCAGCAAGTCTAGAAATAAATCCTTTAGATTTTGCAATTTAAGAAGGAGGTGAAAATGAATAAAAAAGAACAATTCACAGCAATATACTATTATTTTCTAAATGTAGTTTATGCTTATTACTTAATGAAAGGTCAAACAGATAATGAAATTTTCAAGTATAGTTTTGAGCAATTAAAAGAAAGAGCTAAAGAGTTAGGATTAACAGCTGTTTGTGAAAGAAATGGAGAAGATATCATTTTAATAGTTGAAAAACCAGAGGAATATGTAATAGTATCAGCTGATTTAGATATCTACACTTATGAAGATGAAGAAATGGAGGTGCAATAAATGGGTGAAATTGCTGAAATGATGTTAGATGGTACTCTTTGCGAAAGATGTGGTAGTTTTATAGATGGTGACTCTCCTGGTTTTCCTAGATTATGTAATGATTGCAAACCTAAAAAGAGAAAGAAAAAGACTTCTGTAAAAGCAGTTTTAATTAACCCTTTTAAGAAATCGGTATCTTTAATTGATTTAAAGAAAGAAGAAGATGAAATAGACTTAAAACACTGCTATTATTTATTAGATTGTGATTTAGTAACATTTGTATATGCAAAAGGGAATAGGATTTTAGTAGTAGATGAAGAAGGTTTAATGAAAGAAAATAATAAACCTTTTAAAATAGATAAAGTAGGGCAAGAATATTTTGTAGGTAAAGCTTTATTAGTTCAAGAAAATCAACAAATACCTACTGATCTAAATAAACAAGAATTACCTTTCCTTAAAAACAAAATATCTTTTCCAGAAATAATAGAAGAATAGAGGGTTAAATGGTTCAAGGTTATGATTCTTGGTTATACCAACAAGCAGACAATTACATGAGTAGCTTTTGTGAAGGTGAACCAAAAGTAACTGGAGCTTATAAAGAATTTGAGGGTTACGATGAAGAGGGTAATATAGAAACTTCAACCAGTTATACTTACAATTGCGAAGATTGTGATAATGAAGAATGTGAATATTGGAAAGATTTTCATTCATAAGGAGAAAATAATGACTGATGATTTTAGTTATAAAAAAGAAGATATTAGACCTTTAGGAACAATAATTTATCCTATAAAGTTAGAAGAAAAATCAAAAACTATAAAATGTAAAATTTGTAATGGTACAGGTAAACTATCAGTTACTAGAAATAAGAAAAAATATACTTTTCCTTGTCCTTGTTGTTTAGGAGAAGGAAAAGATGAAAAATATTATAATGAATGGGTAATACCAAAACTAGTAGACTATAGAATAGGGGGTTATCATATTTCAGCAATTGCAGATTCAGCTTTAGGAGAAGCCCATAATTTTGAATTACTAGACATAAAATATAGCACTGTACACGGATATGTATATTATAATCATTCAGACTGTTTTTTAACTAAAGAAAAGGCTGAAGCTGAATGCAAATACAGAAATAGATTTCCTAGTAGAAAGAGAAGAGATTAAATAATGAAGACTAGAAAAAGACAAGTAAGAGAAATCTCTTTTTATAAAAGATTAAATCAACTTTGTAAGAAAGTAGAATTTAAACCTGATTTAGCTGAATATATTTATCATTCAATAGTAAATAATGTTTCTACTACTGAATTAAATCAAATAAATATTGCACTAGAAAATACTTTAAAGGAGATAGAAATATGTACACATCCATAGAAGGTCTTTCTAATACAAATCAAAATTTAGCTTTAGAATTATTGGATAATTATAGAGATAGTGTTAGAGATGAACTTTTTAATATATTAAAGAAAGAATTCAAGAAAAATAAAATATATGGAAATGTAGAAAAATCAGCATTCCCCTTAGGAATATACATAGAATTTACTAAAGCTAAAAAACTTTTTGTAAACATTGAATTTACTAATGAAGAAATAACTATTTCAGCTGGTTTATTATTAGAAGAAGATATAGATTTCCATATTGATGATACTTTACATTTAAGCGGCTCATTTTTATGTATAACAGAACCTAAAGAACAGGCTAAACATTTAGCATATCAAATTATAGAATTTGTAAAACCTCTATACAAATTATCTCAAAAAATTTATATAAGAAAGGGAAATAATGACTAAAGAAGAACAAATCAAAGAAGCTTTCTATGCAGCTATTCAAGACATAGATCAATGGGCATGTCCTTATACAGACCTAGAAAGTTTAATAAGATATGCAGAAGTAAATGGTAAGCCTTTTCCAACAGCAACTTCGCAAGCTATTATAGAAGTAATAAGAGCTGAAGGGTATTTCTTTAGAGAAATAACACACGTAGATATATACAAATTCTTACTAGATTACCCAGAAATTCAAGATGATTATAGCTTTAATATTGAAGATTTAGACGAGATATGTCAAGTAGGACTTGAAGTATGGCTAGATAAATCAATAGATATTGATGAATTTCTAAGAAGTTGTATAGCTAATTATTAAAGGAGAATATGATGGCAATAACGAAAAAAGCTAAAGAAAGACAAGCTATATTAAGACAAATGTTAATTGATATTCACAAAGATTGTATTGAAGTATCAGATAAATTTCATACACTAGATTTAGTTGATGCAGTTATGTTATCAGTTGCAGAAAACGTTTCAACTACACAATTAAATCAAATAAACATTTCTTTAAAGAATAGATTGAAGGAGTTTAAAAATGAGTACGTATGATACAGAATTAGATAGTATTAACAATATATGTTCTTTGGTTGGAGAGATAATGCAACTTTCTTTAGATATACATTCTAGAACAGGTAATGAACAAATAGAAAAAGATTGTACTTTAATAGCTAAGAAAGCTACAACTATAAAAAGTAAAGCACAAAGAATGGAAAATAGACTTAAAGAGTATAAAACTACAATAGAGAGTTTAGGTTTTAGAAGAATTAAAGATAAAAGGAGAAGTAAATGAAAGTAAAAGATATCCAGAAAATAGCTTTAGCTACAGCACAATTCTTAGATTTTGTTGATGAAGTTGCAGATGAGATGTATCAAGGTTATGATTTTATAGATTATACTTTGCTATGTGTTCATAGAGATGCTTTTTCAAAACTTACAGAAAATGAAGCAGTAGAACTAGTAAAAGCAATAGGATTTGCTGTTCTCCCTGGAAATACTTTTGAAGAAATAGATGAACCTACTTTTTCTTTAAAGATCCTATGCAATGAAGAAGATTTAAAAAATAAAGTAAAGAATTTTATAGAAAAGGAGTTGTAAATGAATAATGAATTACTAGGAGAAATACAAAAACTAGTTCAGAAATTAGTAAATATTGCTAATGGTGATCCAGAAGTTAAGAACACCCTTTCAAGGAGAGAAGCTTATTTAGCTGTAAGAGTAATGGATTTAGCTGAAGGTTTTATTAGTTAAGTAGAAGATGATAGATTTATAGGAGAGGTAAGAAATGAGTAAGTATAATTTAGTAGGTGTCGACTCAAATGCTTTTTCAGTTTTAACTTATGTAAAAACAGCTTTAAAAAGAGAGGGGTTAAAAGATAAAATAGATGATTATATGGCTAAAGCAACAAGTTCAGACTATGATCACTTATTAGCAATAAGTATAGAATATATTGATTTAGCTAATGAAAAAGCTATAGAAAATGGTTATATAGAAGAGGGTGAAGAATGAGTTTAGAAGAACAAAGAAAAGAATTAGCTGAAATAATGAAAAAAGCTAAACAGAAAAATAAAGAATTAAAGAAAAGTTTTGAACCAATAGAAATACATATAGGTTTTTGCTTTAAGTATAAAGGGAAAACTTTTGTTTTTAAAGGTTTGAAAGAAGATCAGCCTGAATTCCTGGAAATGAAATATGATTATGGTTTAATGGATCTAGATATAACTAAAAAACAAATAAAAACTATTGATCCTACTTCAATAAAATGTGATAGATATGGTAATATATTAGATGAATCAAAAGAAATAATAAAAGATGATAAAGGATATTATAAATATAAGGAGGATAATATGGCAGTAGATCAAGATGGTAAATGGGTAGGTCATTTGAATAATATAGAAATGACTGATTTAGAACTAGCTTTTTATAATCAAGCAAAAAGAATTAAAATGAATATGAAATATAATTTGCTTGATTTTGAAAAAGTAATAGATTTTTTAGAAAAAGTAGACATAAATAATATGACTTTACTAGAAGCTGTAATAATAAATATGCTTATTGGAAAAACATTTGTTAAGAATAGTTGGAGTGATGAAGCTAAGTCAAGACTTCAAACTTTTATCTATGATAGAAAATTAATTACACAAGATGGTAATGAAGTTAGTACTAAATCAGGTTCAGTTAAAATAGAATCTCCAGAGAGATACTCTTTATATAAAGGTGAATATATCTCTTTAATAGATTCTAATAATGAAAAAGTACAAAGACTGAGATACTTGGAAGAAGAGATAATGCCTTTTTATAATAAAATAAAAGAGTATGAAGATTTAAAAAGAGAATTAAATTTATAAAGGAGAGATAAATTATGAATATACTTAACTATGAAGCACAAGAAGTAGATTCTTTAACTGAAATAATAAATAAACAAAAAGTTATAATGTTTGCATTTGAGCCTAATTTAGAACAAAAAGCAAAAGAATTTGATATAGATATTTATGAAGATCAAATGCTACTTAAAGAGTTTCTTCTAGAAAGAGTAGTTGAAGAAATAACTGAAGCTTTTGCAGCATTTAGAGCTAAACATTATGAACATTATTTAGAAGAGATTGTAGATGTATTTAATTTTATTATTGAAACACATATACTTTTAAGAAATGTAGTAGAGAATGATTCAACTCTTCTAAAAGATTTAGCTAATTCTTTTAGCTTATATGAAAAACACATTAAGTTACCTGATTATTTATATCAAGATTTTTGCCCTCCAGAATCCCAAAGAAGAGCACTTATAAAAAGTGATTTATTTAATATTATTCAACTAATTGGAGAAATTACTAATTTATTAAAACAACGTCCTTGGAGAGAAAGTCAATATCCAGTAGATTTACTTACATTTAAGAAAAAATGGTTGGAATTTATTCAAATTTTCTTTGATACTCTAATTCATCAAGGAATTGGTTATGATATTTTATCAGGTATTTGGTCTAAGAAATATCAAGTAAATAAGTTCCGTATAGAAAGTAATTATTAATATGCATGAAAGAGATTACTATAAAGCTTTATTAATAGAACATTGCAATAGATATAACAATAAATTAATTCCTACTAGATTTGGTTTTAAACATTTATCTAAACCAAAAGAACTGTATGAGATACAATTTATTTGTAAAAAGGTTGCAGATACTATTACACAAGAAAAACTGGAACAAAATATAGTTAAACTTTCAGCAATATACCCTAATGTAACTGGTAAACCTCATAAATATTCAAAATATAATTCCAAGAGAATTATAAAGAAAGAACAAGATTATATTTATAATGAAGTAAGAGAACGAGAAAAACGCTTAGGTTATTTCTTTGATGCTGCTTCGCAACATATATATGGTAAGGGTTATGACAATGAACAATAATTTGTTAATTGAAAGATTAAACAAACATACTTATTTATTAGAACAAAATGATAAAATTAAGGACCTTTTTAATAAACTTAGTAAAACATCTTTAAAAATTAAAGGAAGTATATTTAAAGAACGTCAAACTCCAGAACATATTAAAAATTTTGTAGATAAGTTAATAGGGAATGATAAAAGATATGATTTAAAAGTAGATTTTGAATCTAGAGAAAAACCTAAATCTAGTTATTCTATAATTTGGTCTAAAAAAGAGCCAGATAAATTAGAACTCTTTAAGATAATTAATAGTAGATGGGATAAAAGATTTGTTGATGTTGACTCATCTATAGAAGAAATAGAGAAAGCTTTAAATGATTTTTAAAATAGGAGAATAAATAATGGAGAATAATAAACTATTAGAAAAACTTTTATATCATCTTAATGAAGATGGTTATGGTAAATTAGAAGTCATACTTAGAAATCTTATAGCTGATGAACAACAAGCCACAGCTGGTTATCTTAAAGCTGCTCATAAAGTAGCTGAAAAAGCTGAAGAAAAAGGCGATTCTTTGGGTTTGAAAATAGCTAAAGTTTTTGAAGATTTAGCTAATGAAGAAAAAGTTCATATTGGTGAACTTAAAAAATGTTTAGAACTAATTGGTGTTTCTGATAAAGAGCAACAAGAAGGTGAAAATGAAGTAGAAGAAATAATAGGAAATGTAGGAAAGGTATAAAAAATGAAAAACTTAAGTGAAAGACTGGATAAACATATTCAAAGATTACAAGAGATATCTACTTTAGCTTGGGGTAAAGCTGCTGTGAAATCTCTTCCTAAAAGAATAGGTGCAGTGGTAAAAAAACCTTTTAACAAAAATTCTTGGAGTAGACTAGGTAGAGCTAATAGAATAGCCAATGCTACTAGTAGTGTTGCTAGTAAACCTGGGGGTAAAGCTTTTCTTAAAAATAATTCAGCTAATTCAATAAAGAAAGCAGTTAATACTAAACTATCAGTAATAAAGAAAGCCCACCCTGTATTAGCAGCTGGTACAAGTCAAATATAAAATAGAAAAGGAGCAAAAATGAAAAACTTAACAGAAAGACTAGATAAACATTTACAGAGTATTAGAGAAGTAAACGGTATAATTTCTAATCAAGAAATATTAAAACTATTAAATAATCCTACATCTAAACTTAAACAAGCTTTTAAAGCTAAAAATAGATGGGGTTCCTCTTTATATCCCCTAGGATTAATTGATGATTTCAAAGATGATCCCTCTAGCGGTTTTAATGACTCTTATGTAGATGAACCAGTTAATTATATGAAATACTGTATTTGTAAAGCCTCTGGAGTAGAATCTGGTATTGATATAAATCAAGCTATTAAAGATATTGAAAATAATGTAAAAGAATCTGAAAGATTATATAAAAGAGATCTACCTGAATATAATTATCAAAGTTATAAAGATGAATTATCTTATGATGATCAAGCTAAAAAAGAAGCTGAAGAATTAATTAAAAAAGGTGCTGACCCTAGAAAAATATTAATTACTGGGGATGATTCTGGAGATGAAACTATCAATCCTATAGATTTTGTAATAGATAGTGAACCTTTTGCTAGAGCTTGTGGGGCTATAGAATTAGCTAATAAAATTAAATCTAATCCCTATTTTAAAAGAGCTAAAGAATTAAATAATTTAATAATTATTTTATAATAAATTAAGAGGTAATAAAAATGAACTTAACAGAAAGACTAGATAAACATTTACAGAGTATTAGAGAAGAAGCTAATTATTCTTCAACTGAATTCTTTAAAGAGTTAAAAGATTATAATTATAGAGATGATAAAGATTTCGCTAAGTTAGTTTATGAATTATTAAAACCTACTGTAGATTCACAAGGAGATAAATTTATAGCACCTAATTTCAATTCCTTAAAACCTCTAATAATTAAAGACATTAAATACAATATAGATGTCATGGAAGAAGATGGTATGGATAGACAAGAAGCTATAGAATACCTTTTAAACCCTACTAAATATGATTCTGAAATTGGGAATTATGCTGATACTTCTTTTGCTGATATGTTAGATGATGGTCATGATGGTAAAATCAATAAAGCTAGTAAAATTATAGTAAAATTCTTTGATGATACAGTAGATTATTTAAAAAGAGAAATTAAAAAGAATTACAGAGCTTTGATACAAGCTGTAAAATAATTTAAACAATCACTTTTTATTTATATGTTTCTTTTTATAAGATAATAATATATTTTATAAGGAGAAACATATATGATGTTTTTAGTATTAGCAAAAACTCCAATAGGAGCAGTAGATTATCTATTAGAACATACTAGTAGAAAATACTTAAAAGTTCAAATTAAAGAACTTTGTCAACTTATATGTTCAGCTGGTTATTCAGATGTATATGACAAGATACCTCAAGGTAAAGAAATTCAAAACTGGATAAAAGCTAATCATACAAATGAACTTTATGTTTGGTATTATCTACATTATGCATTTCATATATTATATATACCTAGTTTTGGAAATGCTTATAATGTACCAGAAAAACAAAGACAAATTTTTAATGATTTTACAGAAAAAATAACTTTAAAAGACTGGGATAAGACAAATGCTACAGATATAAAAACAGCAATTTTTAGATATCAAAAACAATATAAAGAATATACAACGTATGAGACAAATATTGAATTGCCAATTGATATTTGTATTAAAGAATATAGAAAATATTTAAAATGGAAAATAGAACAAAATAAAGATTATTTTAAGAAAGAGGTAGTAGGATGTTAGTAATACCCCTAGTTTTATTAAGAAAGGAGTAGATTAAATAATGAAATTAACTTATCAATTGGATAAAACTATTTTTAATATCAAATTATTAAAATCTATATCAGAAATAAAAATAATTAATGACTATGAAGAACAAGAAGTTAGAAAAAGAATAGATAAACAAGTAGATGAATCAACTTCCCAATTCAATACAAGGTTTCCTAAAATATCCCCAGTACATATCTATATTGATTATGAAAAAGAATGTAAAACAATAGAAATATACATAGATGAAAAATTATACAGATGTTCTAATTATAATCTTATAAAGGAAGATTCTAAACTAGGTTTAATTATTCCAATATCGACTAAATGTAGAATAACAACAGAATCTCAAAAAGAATTTGATATATTTAAAAATCAAGCAGAAAATTTATTAGAAGCATTTAAGAAATTATAGAAAGAGAGGTTAATAGATGAAAACTGTTCAACTAGTAGCAGGTGAAATAGAATCAAATTACCCTATAAAACAATTCAAGGAACTTAATATCTTTAGTGAATATTTTTTAGTAGATAAGGGTAATGATCCACATGTAAGAATATTAAGATACTTTGATGATATAAAAGAATGGTATATTATTCGTTTAGATAGTTTTTGTACAAATAAATTAGAATTAGATATAGAAGAACTATGTGAAAGATTTTATGTATATTGTATACCAGAATTTACTGGTGGAAGTGATGGTATTTACTTAAATAATGAAGAGAGTAGAGAAGCTAGAAAAGAACTTTTAAAATTTCTAATTAATAAATATATGTAGTTAAAGGAGTGAATAAGTGACTAGAATATTTAGAGATTGTGAACAATATATAAAAGAAATAGATAGAGAACTATTTCAATCTGGTATAACAGTACCAGTAAATCACTATCAGAATAAACAATTAGAAGGTGAAAATAAGAATACCAAAGAAATAATTGGAGTTAGTGCTTGTATTTCTAATCCACTTAGAAAACGTAAAGAGATGTTAGAACATATTTTTAAAGATGATGCAGAAAGAATAGAAAAATACTGTATTCAAGAATTTAAAGATAGAATTTCTCCTATACCATTAAATCCTGGTGAATCTTATAAAATTAGAAAAGATGTTTGGCAAAAATTTATGGTGGAAGATGAAACTAAATTTGATTATACATATAGTGAAAGACTATATGATAAATGGCAATATATAATCGCTACTTTAAAGGAAGATAAACATTCAAGACAAGCTTTAATGGAAGTATTTAAACCAGATGATTTAGAAAAACATGGAGGAGATACTAGAATACCCTGTAGTATATGTTATCAATATTTAATTAGGAATAATCAATTACATTGTATTTATACAATGAGAAGTAATGATTATTTCGGTCATCATCCTATAGATATATGGTTAGCAGCAGAAAGTATTTTATATTTACAAGAAGAGCTTGTTAAAGTTTACCCAAAATTACAAACCGGTAAGTTATACTATCAAGCTGGTTCACTTCATGCTTATCAATGGGATTTAAAAGAAAGGTTATTATTTTAATTAAGGAATTGTTAAATGGCTAGAGTTTTAATTAGTATGCCTGAAAAATTCTTATCTAATATAGATAAAGTAGCAAATAAAGAAAATAGAAGCAGATCAGAATTAATTAGAGAAGCTTTAAGAACTTATATAAATAAACAAAATATAGTTAATAAATATATGTCTAATTCAATTGCTGAACAAAATGCTTCTAAATTAGAGGATATGTTACAATAATGTATATAAAAACTTATGAATATGAAATAAAAGTAATAGAATATCTTGCAAGTATAAAAAGATTTCCACCAGTTCAAATTTGGAAAACTGAAGATAATAGATTTAAAGTAGAATGTTCACCTAGTTTTACTCTAGAAGAAGGTACAGGAGGGTCTTTGTCATTAGCATTACAAGATTTAGTCAATAAATTGACTAACTATTTAACTAATGAGGAATTTAATTATTTAGAAGATTTAAGGGATCTATTATGATATCAAAAGAACAATTTTTTAAAAATCATAACCCTTTGTTTATAAATAAAGAATCAGTTCCAAATTGGGAAAATGAAAAGTATAAATATTTTGTTATAGAACATTCAAAAGATTTTAGATATATAATAACAGCTGTATATACACAAGAGCCTTTTAAAATAAAAACTATATTGTTGTACATAGACAATGAACCTTATGAAGAATTTACAAGTCTTGAAGCAGCATATACTATATATAGAGTATTAAGTAAAGGAGAGAAGCTAGAATGATTCAATTACAAAAAGGAGTTATTAAAGATAATAAAGGAGAGGAACAAATAGTAATATGTAATGTATCTAATCCAGAAAAACCTGAAGTATTAATGGCTTTCTTTAATAGTTGGAACTCTTCTTTAATAGCAGAAAATGTAATAAATTTATTAATAGAAAAAGATAGAGAATTAGTTGAAAAATAGATTATATTAAAATGTATCCCAAGATTTCTACCTGCAACAATAGTTGTTCAAAGTGCTTGGGTTTTTGAATGGAGTAAAACATGTCAACTCAACAAGAAGAAAATTTAATTGCCTTATTAGATGGCTATGTTGAAAAAGGTGGGCACCATTTGAATGTAAATGTTTTTAATAAAGAAACATTAATTGATGCTCAACAACATCCAGAAAAATATCCACAATTAACTATTAGAGTTTCTGGTTATGCTGTTAATTTTGTAAAACTAACTAAAGAACAACAAGATGATGTAATTAATAGAACTTTTCATAAAGGTTTATAATTAGAACTTTGTTTATTTATTTCTAATTATTAAAAATAATACAAATTTTAATAAGGAGGAATAAATGGCAAAAACAATTATACTTTGTGATTATAGGTGGGTATTATATAGAAGTTCATTTAAGTTTAATGAATTTAAGATAGAAGAAAATGAAGCAGAAATTTATACTGGAGCTGTATATGGTATTCTAGAATTTGCTAAAACAGTTTTAAGTAATTATGATAAAGTAGATCTATTCTTCTGTTTAGATGGTCACCCCTCAGAAAGAGAAAAACTACTACCTTCATATAAAGAAAAGAGACATGAAGCTGACCCACTTCCAGAAATAGCTTCAGCTCGAGCATTACATGATGAGCCTATAAAAATATTATCTACAGTACCTAATGTACATTTTATACAAGATTCAGAAAAAGAAGCTGATGATTTAATGGCTATGATAGCTTTTAGAGAATTGGGTAAAGGTAATAAGCCTATTATATTTACTGGAGATAAAGACTTACTTCAATTAATGCAATTTGGTATAAACATTTCTAAGAATATAGAAGAAGGTAAATTACAAATATTACCAGAAAACTATATAACTTTACACAAAGATTTTCAATGTGCCCCAGAAGAATTACTTTATTTAAGAGCATTAAATGGAGATAAATCAGATGAAATCCCACAAGCATTTTTCAAAGGAGGATCAGCTGGTTTAAGATTAGAGTTTGCTAAACTTTGGTATCAATCAGGAGATAGATATTTAGAAAATTTTGATCAATTAATAGAAAAAATGGATCCTATAATAGAGAATCTGTATAAAGGTAAAAAAGCTCAAGATAACAATAAAGCTAAAATAAGAACAATAAAAGAAGATGCAATAAGAAATATGAAGTTGATGGAACTAGACAAATATGAACCTATTTATGAAGCCTATAAAACATATAAAGAAACTAAGAATAAAGACTTAATAGATAAGGTTAAAGAAGAATTTCAAATGAGTAATATTAAATCTTTAAACTATGATTTAGATAGTGAAGATATTTCCAAAATATTAACTAGATTAGATTTACAGAGATTTAAGGCTTGGATGAATTATAATAACTATATTTAATTACACTATAAACTTAATAATACAGAATAATGTTATCTATAACTCATAGGAAATAAATTTTTATTTCCTTTTTCATTGTGTGTATATTATATAAAAGGAAATAATGATGTCTTCAAATATTAAAGTAGGTACGATAGTTAATATAATGAGAGTGTATGGACAATATCAACAAAAAATAAAAGATGATTATAGTTATCTTGAATATTGTAGAAGTACTGGTAGTAAATTCAAAATACAAGAAGCTCAAGCTCAATTAGATAAGGATAAAGCTGAAATGGGAGAATTTTTAGACTTTTATATTTAATTTATTTCTTTCTTTTTAATTTCTTTAAATTAGTAAAAGTCTCTTCAGCTTGTAAATTCTTTCTCCAAACTTTTTGGTCTCTTTCTTTCTTGAGTTTTCTTGCATTAAATTCATTAAGTTTAGAATTAGGTACAAATTGATTGTCAGCAGTAGCTCCTAACATTTCTTTGTTGGCAGTCATTTTTAAATACCAATATTCATCTATTGTATTTTTAACTAGTAAAAACCAAAAATCATAATGTTTCCATTTAGAAAACATTCTACCTATTCTACCTTTGACTTGAGAAAATTGCCCTGGACCCATAGGTATTTCAAAATAACATAGATTATGAGTCCAATGTAGATTTAAAGATTGACCCATAGCTTGAGTACCTATTATACATTTATTTTTAGGTTTACCTTCAAAACCCCATTCAATGATTTCTTGTCTTTCCTCTTTTGAGGTTGAACCAGAAATGATTCTAGCTTCCATACCAACTTCTTCTACAATAGATTTAATATATTCAAGCATATCAGCTTTTCTAGTTCTAGAATAGATGATTAAACCATCTTCTCTACACTTCTCAATAAGTTGTTTTAACAAGAATTTTTTAGTACTACTCTTATCAATAAGCCTTTGTAATTTAGGCATTATTTTACTATGTTTATTGTTATTTCTACCATGTGTTTGCATTGCTAGTTCGTCATATTTTAAAGCTCTTCTTGAACCTTCTTTCATAGATTTAGCAAGGACATGAAATCTATAATCCAATTTAGGAAAGTATTGAATCATTACATCTTTAGTATATTTAAGAAATTTGTCTAGATTCTTATACCCTACTAATTTTGGATAGGTTACATATTTTCTATATTTCTTTAGATATCTAGTACCTTCTTTATAAATACAGAAATTTTTATGGAACCATTTAATACCACCTAAAACACCTGGCTTAATAAAGGATATTACTCTATAACCATCCTCTAATTCACTTGTTACTGTTGTAGCTGTTAACCCCACTAAATAGATAAAAGCTGATTTTAAATAGTTTAAACATTTAGCTGTTTGTGATTCTTTCTTTTTACCTATTGTTTTAACTCTATGAACCTCATCAATAAATAAACCTGACTTGAAATCCTTAAATGCTCTTGTAAGATTAATCAATTTTATGTCTATTAGTATTTCATATTGTATTATAAAAATGGTCTTATCATTATTACTAATATCCTCTATATCTTTAATTGATCTAATTATTACTAAATTTTTAGAGGGGTAATCAGTTTTCTTTATATCTGATTCAAAACTTAGAACACTTGACTTAGTACAAACTACTAAGGCCTTTTCTAATTTATTTTTTTCTAATAATCTGAAAATACTTTCTAAACATATAAGTGTTTTACCAGTACCTGTTTCATTCATAGTTTATTAAACTAGCATTTCTAGAAATAATAAAGTCCACAGCTTTAATTTGATGTTCTGCTAAAATTATTTCTGGATCAGTTATAATAAACTTCATCTTGCATCACCTCCTTTATATATCTTTTTTACTACTAACTTTAATATCAGGAGATGGTGGAAGATCATCTCCTATTATATCTTCTTCAAAAATATCATTTTCAAAGGGATCTTCTAATAAATGTTCTTCTACAAAATAACCTTCTTTTCTAAATTCTTCTAATTGATATTCTTCTAGAAAGTCACTGTTAAAGCCTGGAATTTTAATCTCCTCTCCTTTTGTTGCTCTTTGAAATAATCTTTCTAAATTAGGTTTTTTAGGTTTATTTTTAATAGTTTGTTGGGATTTTCTAGCTCTTAGTTTAGGAGATATCATACCTGTCATATCATACATTTTCATCCATTTAGATACAGTAGGTAAACTTACCCCATAATGTTTACTAATTTTTCTTTTGGACCATAATTTTTCAAATAATAAATCTTCTAATTCATCTTCTGATGGAGGCTTAATCTTTTGCATATTTTCTTTTCCTTAATTTAATTTTTATTCATTATAGACAAATTTTTATAATCTTATGATATTTTGGTGATATAGATCATTATCACCAAAATACTTTAGTGAAGATAATCTATATCACCAAAATACGTTGGTGATCCGAGTTTTACTTCACCAAAATACTTTGGTGATGGGAATTCTCTTCACTAAAGTATTTTGGTGAGAGAAATGATATCACCAAAATAATCTAAAAATCTCTTCACCAACGTATTTTGGTGAAGCAAATTTATTTCACTAAAGTATTTTGGTGAAGCAAATAGATATCACCAACGTATTTTGGTGAAGCAAATTTATTTCACCAAAGTATTTTGGTGAAGAGAATTCCCGTCACCAATTTTCTCCTAATGCAATAATAATAAGGGTTTCCAGCCCCTACAATATATATATTTATATATAAATAATTATAATATATATATGATTTTGTTACTTTATTATTTTATAACTTTGTAATTATAAAATAATATTAAAATAAAATTTTATTTTCCTTTAAGAAAAAATAAATACCCCTTGAATTTTTCAGAGGATAGGAGCGTGTGAGTGGGGCGCTGAGGGATCTCTCTCGAACTGAATATGAACCCCATTTTACAAAAAAGGCTGCTACAAGGGCTCAAAATTTCTTCCCCAATGAAAAAATACTCATAAAATGTATTTAGGAGCTCTTAAAAAGCCATCGGAGCAGCTCTAATTAAACATTTTACTTAGACATTTGAAGATGATTTTAATAGGAAATCTATAAAATTCAAAATAATAGAAAATTGAACAATAAAAGAAAGAGTAAAATGGCAGATTCATACTATAATAAACAAGAGAAAATAAAAGTGTTAAAGAGCTATTTGAATAACTTATTTATTGATCCGAATGAGTTAAATAGGAACAAATATCAACAAATAAAAGGTAAGTTAGAAAAAATTAAAACTCCTTTAACAAAATTAATAATCTCTAATAATATCAATTATTTAAAGCTGGCTGCTAGTATTTTACTTACTCATAATTTGAGATATCCCCAATATGAAATGATAGATATTGATACACTGATGAATTTATGGTTGGGTTATGATGTAGGGCCAGTAACTAAAGATACAATAAAAACTACAGATACTTTGATAATACTGAGTTTTGGAAGTTCCTTTTTTAAAAATACAAAAGGATTATTTGAAAGTGTAGTTCAAAAAAGACAATTTGATAAACTTTCCACAATAGTATTAACTACTAGTTCTGAAAGGAATATTAGTTCAGTTTTTACTAAGACTGACATTATTGATTTTAAAGGCAAATAAAAATGAAAAACAAAAATAAGTCTTTGTATAAACGATTAAGTGAATTAAGTCTAATAGTTTCTGGTAATTTGCCAGAAGTAGACATAGAATATCTTAAAGAGATTAATGAAATAATTCCAAAAACAAGAGTAGCAGTATATTCAAACATTTTTGAAGATGCAATAAAGTATTACAAAACTCAAAAGAAATTACCAGATTTTGATTATGTGAATATGCATTTTTCTGAATTAATGGAAGATTTAAAAGATGAAGAACCTGCTTGGCATGAAAGCTTTGCTTTGGAATATCTTTCATTATTACAAAAAGATGAATTATTACAAGAAATTGCATTAGCTCAAGCAGAAGATGATTTAGAAGGAATTGATCAAATCATTTCAAGTAATGAGAAGATATTTAATGATGATATTTCAGGTAAATTACCAACTTTTGATGAATTGTTTGAAGCCTATGAGAACATTAAAAATTCTAAACCTCCTTTAAAATTTGGTATAAGAGAGTTGGATAAAATGTATAATGGTTTATGTTATGGAACATGTAATATTTTAGCCGCTCCCCCTGGTAAATTCAAAACCACTACTGCAAATAGTGTGGCTTATGTTAATTTAAAAGATGGTAAAAAGGTTTTATATATTACTTTAGAAGATTCATGGGATGTGATTTACTTTAATATAGCTACAAGAGAAAGTTATGAGCAAGATAGATTACTTAATGCTTCAACTATTAAAATTGGTAGATTAGATGAAGAAGATGAACAAACATTAAAAGAAATAATTGAAGATTGTAAAAAGAGATATAACAATAATTTTAGAGTAGCTTGTCAACAATGCTGGGGAGATTTTAGTCCAGCCGGATTACTTAGACTTTTAAGAAAAGCTAAAAAAGAGATGAATGGACTAGATTTGGTTGTTTTAGATCATGCTAGTTTAATGAAGTTTTATAAAGTAAAAGGAGTAAGCGATCCTAAAGAAATAATTAATTTTTATATCAGGTATTTAACAAATTTATCTATTTCTTTTGAAGATAAGTTTGCTTTATTAGTTGCTATGCAAACAAATAGAGACGGTATAAAAGAATTAGAATCTGGTAAAACTGGTTCATTAACAAATTTAGCAGAAGCAAATGAAGCAGAAAGATCTGCTTCTACAGTAACATTAATTTATTCTGGTCCTAATGCAGTAGAAAGCAATATTATCAATTTTTACCCAAAGAAAAATAGAAGAGGTTATCTATCTGCTAAACCCATTATTAGTTTTATTGAACCTGGAGCTTATTTTGTAGGAGAAAGAGCTATTGAGGGAGATGTTTCTTTAGATGATTTAATGGATGACATGGACTCGAAAGAAGATCGAGAAAGTCAAGACAGTATAGAAGATAATGAGATAAAAGGTTTTGCTCACCCACAAAAAATTACTAAGACAGTAGTTAAAAAGAAAAGATTTAAGACAGAAGATGAAGAAGAATCAAATAATGATAAGCCAAAACCAACTTTAATGAGAAGAAAAATAAAGAAAGTTATTAGATAATGTCAAGTATATGGCAAAGCAAAGTAGTAGCAATAAATCCTTTGAAAGAAAATAATGAAATTACTGGTTATGCTATTGTAAGTAAAGAACATAAACATTTTTATGGATCAAATATAGATTTAGATCATATTTTAAAAGATGCAAAAGGAAAAATTTATTTTGATGCTCCCAGCGAGAGATATAATTTTAGAGCATTGTATTATCAGTTAAAGCCAAATATAAAATTTCAAAATATTTCAGATATTGTAAAGCAAGAATATTATACTACTAATGTAAAAGATATCTTATATTTTGTAAAAAGAGAAGGAGCAAAACAAGCTGTTATTGAAGCTTGTTTTATGTTAGAGTTTTTCAAGAAAAATTACAAAGAGCGAAATGATAAAATCTATCATTTAGATAAAAATCTTTTGAATTTGACAAGTAATTATGAGAGTGAAATTTCTATTAATAAAATTCAATTAAGAACTGATTTAAGTTTATACCAAAAGAAAAGATGGGATACAGAAAGGAAATTGTTTGAAAAAACAGGTTACCCTATTCAAAATCAATTTTCTATTGATAATCCAAAATTAAGAGAAAGTTCTAGTGTTGTAAAAGTTTTAGATCAAATTAAAGACTATAAAAGTAAGGTAAACTATTTAGAAAAATATTTAGATCTTCCTAAAATAGTATTAAACTTTGATATTACTGCTACTGCTACAGGAAGAATACTCTGTAGAGATAAACAAAATAATATAGGATTATTTGCTCCAGATAAAAACTATAGATATTTATTTCCAGCTAAGAAAGAATTTATTTTTATTTCAGCTGATTACAAGAGACAAGAAGCTTGTATATTAGCTAAAGTAAGTAATGATAAACAATTAGAACAAGATATACAAGAAGAAGATTTTTATTCTAGATTAGCAAGATGGACAATAAGAGAAACTAAAAAACAAATAGGTAAAACTTTATTTTATGCAGTAATTTATGGAGCAAAATCCCAAACAGTTGCAGAAGAATTAAAGATAGATATTGATACAATAAAGCAAGCAATTAGAAAAATTAAAAATCGATATAAGAGCCTTTCCAGTTGGTTAGAAGATTTTGATGAAAATACTAATTATTTTGGTAGACCATTACATAATAATACAGTTAATGCTTATGTACAAAGTACTGCTGCTGATATATTAAAAGATAGATTAATTGCTACTTTTAATTATAGTCCAGCTTTAATTTTGTCTGATAACATAATTTATCAAATTAAAGATGTAGATATTCAGAGAAAAATTGAAAATATCAAGTTATTATTACAGAAAACTAGCCCTTTTAATTTGAAAGTTGATATAAAAACTAGTTATAATTTATCTTTTTAATATAAATGTTAATTTTTATTAACTCCATTTATTTTTTAATTTAGTTTTAATATAATTATTTTAATAAAATTTATTTTAATAGTTTATAGGAGAAGAAAAATGACATTAGTATTAGAAGGAAAGACACTAGCAGCAACTAATCCAATTAGCACAATCAACAGAGACAATTCTTATGTAAAAAGAAATGCTCTTAATTGGAATTCTCAATTATATAAGGAGATTGAAAAAGCTGTTACAATGTACTATAGTTCTCATAAATTTGAAATGGAGAAATATAGAGTTGAACTTGAAGACTTGATTCAAAAGGTAGCTTTTACTTTTTATAGATGGAAGGGTTTTGATCCAGAGGCATACGGTAAAAAGATTTCAGCTTATACTTATTACATAATTAATCAAAAATTGATTAAAGATAAACGAAATTATTTTAGAGCAAGAAAAAATATTTCAGTATCAATGGATGAAGAATTTAATAATCAATCAAGTAAAGATTCTACTGAAACTACAATTTCTGATACAATAGCTGATAATTCATACAGATTTATAGAATTTGTGGAAGAATGTTTACAAAAGATCCCTGTAGATCACAAGTTCTATATTGATGATGTTTGTTTTAAAACAAGAGATATATTTAGATTATTGTTCAATAATTATTCTGGAGAAGAAATAGCTTATGCAGCTAAAGTAGATGGTAAGAAATTTAGAAAAATGAAAAGAACATTAACTAAAGAATTTTATTCAGCTGATATAGTTGATATATGGAATTCTTTACCATCAAATGTATCATTTAAAGCTGATTACTTTATACCTTATTCAAAAGAAGAAACTTTAGAAAATCAAAAAAGAGAAGAAGAGTTGAGAAAAAGTTTATCAGGAGAAGTAAAAACCTTTTATATAAATAAGTAGACAGGTTTTTAATATAGAATAATTTTATTAAAAGCTAATTTATTAATAATTAGTTTTAAGAGGTATAGATGAATAAAGAACAGTTATTAAAATCTTGTAATCTAATAAGAGATTATAATGAAGATTTATTTAAAAAATTAAGAGTAGCAAATAAAGTTATTAAAGGAAAATCTAAAACAAAGAAATATTTGGAAATAGAACAAATACAAGAAATACTTATTTTAATAAGTATTTTACTTTCTGGTAATATTAAAATAAGATATGAACTAGAAGATTTTATAAAAGAAAATAAAGCTTTTGTAGATCTTTCTTATATTAAAAGTTTATCTACAAATTGTAAACAAGATATTGATGCTTTAAAAGCAACTTCCTTTAACATGGTAGAAGTATTAAAAACTATGCGAAATAAGGAAGAAGAACAGAAATATAAAGATAATACTTTATAAATAAGTACATAATATAAAATAATAACAGAAATAGAAAAGGAGAGTCAAATGTCTACATTAAAGAAAAAGAAATTAGGTGAAAGAATTGGTGGAGGTCTGATGCAATTGAAGGGTAATGATGAACAAGCCCAAGTATTTTCAATTGTAAGTGATGACATTTTTAGTTACATTTATCATTATGATGATGTTTATGAAACACTAGGTAAATTTATGTGTTTATCTGAATATGATGATGATGGTAAAATGGTTAAGAAAGCTGATTGCTGTAAATTATTTAAAAAGAAAACTGAAAGAGTAGTTATTCCAGTAATTCACTATGAAGGAAAGAAAAAGAATTATCGTAAAATGTCAGAGGGTAAATTCAAATATCTTTCAATTACTTCATATAAATATACTCAACTTTGTAAAGATCTAGAAGATGCTGGAGTTACATTTGATGATTGTGATGTAGATATTCTTTTAAAATCAGAAGATGCTGGAAGAGGAAAAATTTCATTTGAAGTAATTGACTCAGAAGAAGGTGCTCTTTGGAGAGAAGATGAAGATATGAAAAGACAAGTAAAAGAAGCTTTAAAAACTTGGGAAGAAGATGTAGCAGCAACATTACCTACAGAATATTCATCTATAGAAGCTTTTGAAGAAGCTGTAGAAGAAGCTAAAGAAGCTGGAGAAAAACCAGAAGGAGTTGAGGATGTTGAAGATGATATCCCTAAGAAAAAGAAAAAATCATCTGATGAACCTAAAGCTACTAAGAAAAAAGTAGAAAAAGAATTAGAGGATGACTTGGATGAAACAGAAGATGATGAAGAAGATGAAACTCCTAAAAAGAAGAAAAAATCTGTAAAAGAACAGATAGAGGAAGAAGATTTTGATAATGAAGAGTTAGAAGAAGATGAATCAGAAGAAGATGAAGAAGATGAGTCTGATTTAGAAGATGAAGACTAAACTACTCTACCCTATAAACTAAAAGATAAATAGTTAGTAATTAATTTTACTAACTATTTATTTATATGAAAGGATTATATATGTCTAAAAGTAAAAATATTAAAGCTGCAAAACCTTCTATAGAAGAATTAAGAGCTTTACCTGAACCCTTACCTAAAGAAGAAAAATCTAAAAAGAAAAAATGGGTAAATCCTCATAAAAGAGAGTATGGTATTGAAATAGTAAAAAGAATTAATGAACCTTTTGTAGAAGATATTATTTATAAACTTAGTATAGATATAGGTTTTGCTACTTCAGGTTTAACTTTCTTTAATAGGAATACTAAAGAAGTAAAAAGTATTTATTATAAAAAAGATAAAGAGTGTCATGTTAAAGGAGCTGGTATAGTATATTTGTCCAGGTTATGTGAAGAAACTTGGCAAAAATATAAGGAACTGATTCCTAGAGAAATGAAAATGAATAGAGGGCTATCTCAATTTATTTTGGAAGAACCTTTAGTAATTGCTGGTCAAAGAAGTTTTTCTATTTCTTTATATGTATTGTTGCATTACTTAATAGATAAATTACTTTATGAATTCAAATGTCATTCAGTAATATTAATTAGACCAGGGTCAGCTAAAAAATTACTTAATTGGGGTAGATCTAAGATGCCTGATAATGAAAAAACAAAATGGATTAAAGAAAATTTACCAGAATGGCAAACTAAAAACAATCATACAGCTGATTCTAATTTTTCAATGATTTTAACTAATTATGATGAATTAAGCCAGTTATATCCAAACGTGAAACTATTAACTAAAGTAGACTATAAAGTATATGAAAGTTATTTATAAGGAGATGTTTTAATGGCAGGACTAAGAAAAATTAAAGCTAAGAAGAAGAAAACCTCTAAAAATGCTACTGTTATGGTATTTAACCCATTTGCTGAAGAACAGTTTATTCCAACTTCATCTATAGGGTTTGATGTTCTTCTATCTGAAAATGTAGCTGGAATAGAAGTTGGATCATTAGTAGAATTAAATGGAGATTCGGGGGTTGGTAAAAGTACAAGTATGTTTTATATGGCCTGTAATCAAGCCAGAAATTATGGAGTAAAAGTTGTTTATATTGATGCAGAAATGGGTATTAAGCGTTCACATATTAGAATAAATAATGCATTTGATCTATTTCATCCTGATACAGAAGAACTTCAAGAGAAATATAGTGATAAATTAGATGAGTTTCTGGAACATGCTTTTGATGATGGCTATTCAATGGTTGTATTACAACTGAATTCATTTACTGGTTTAGATAGTGTTACTGATGCTGTTTATAAGTGGACTGAAAATCATGATGAAGCATTGGTATTAGTAATTGATTCTCTTGCATTCTTAAATACTACAGCAGAACTGGATGCTGAACAAGCTGATAAGGTTCAGATAGGGCAGAAAGCTAGAGCATGGAGAAGATGGGTAGTAACAAATAAAATAAATCTTACAGCACACGGTATAACTACTTGGTTTATTAATCACCTGACAACACAAGGTATAGGTGGTAATACTTTCTTAACACATGAAAAACCTAAAGATGAATCAGCTGGAGGTAAAATTTCTAAATATGGTCCAGATGTAAGAATATTGATTAAAGAAGGCTCAAAAATTAAAGATGAAAATGATAATGTTATTGGTAATGAAGCTAAAGTATCAACTAAAAAGAACAGAAACAATATTTCTCATAGACAAATCATTCTCCCTTTAATGAAAGGAGCTGGACCAGACAATGCCCGTTTTCTTAAAGAAGTTCTTTCAGAAACAGGAGTAGTAAAATTCTCTGCTTGGACTACTTTTGATTTTCCATTTTTAGAAGAACCTGAAAAAGTAAATGGAGCAGAGAAAGCTTTAACTTGGATTAGAGAACATGAAGAACAAATAACTGAATATTTAAAATCTGAAAATCTTTTATCTTTAGTTGATTTAGGTGAAGTAGTTGTAGCTGATGACTCAGATGATGCATCTCCAGAACTTTCAGAAGACGATGAATAGAGAATTTTAATATTATATAAAGTGTTTGTCATACCCTTTTAATTTCTATGTGTTACTATTAAACCTGTTCTAAGAAATTTTTAGGACAGGTTTTTTGTTTAGTATAATAAAAAATACTTATATAAAGGAAATTAATATATGAAGTTAAAAATAGAGAATTTTCAATCATTAGAAGGAATTAATGAATTCACTTTCAATCCTGGTATAACAATGATTATTGGGGCTTCAAATTCAGGTAAAACTGCTATACAAAGAGCTTTAAGGGGATTAATTCTAAATTATATTTCTTCTAGTAAAGCTAAAAAATATATTACACATTTTAAAGATTATTTACAAGTAGATTTACAATTTAATGAAGAAATAAAATACTCTTGGTATAAAGATACAAAAAATACTATTTATAGAATAGAAGATATAAATGCTGATCCAGAAATACAAATTTTTGAAAAAGCTGGGAATGATGATTTAGAAAGTATTTGTAAAAAATCTGGTCAACTTTTCCCTTTTGTAATAAGAGATAAAAAACTAATAAATACACATACAGAGAAAGATAGTTTACCCTTCCCATTCGATTTAAATGATGTTGAATTATTTAAAATGTTTGAAGAATTATATAATGTTTCTTCTTCAGGTATAATATTTAAGTTTATGAAATCTCTGGAAACAAAAACTAATTCAGAAATTAAATCAGTTAAAGAACAAATTGACGTAGATAAACAAAAAATAGAAAAGATTATTGATCTTGAAGATAAATATGAAATAGAGAAATTAGAAGAATTAAAATTAAAAGCCGAAAAAGTTCAGGCTGGTATGATAGGTATAGATGAAGATATTAAAATCGCAGCAAGAAATAATAAAACTTGTAAAATTATAAGAGAATTTTTAGATACTACTCCTTATTTAGAAAATGCTGAAGCAAAATTAAATAAAGCTTTAACTATTTATAATGAATCAAAAGATATAGCTAAAGATATTAAGATAATAAATAGCAATAATAAAATAGAACAAATAAATGTTTATAAGAAAGAATTTAATACAGCTCTTATAAGTGATTTTAATGCTCTATCATCAGATTATAATAAAGCAAAATCTTTAAATAATGAATTAAAATCTGCTCAAGAAGAAATAGATGAGCTTTTAGAACAGCAAAAAGAGATTAAAGAAGAGTTAGCAAAAGTAGATGTATGTCCATTATGTAAACAACCAATTAAGAGAGGTAAGAATAGTGACTAAACCAGTAATATTAATAAATGCTGATAATTTAAAGTCTTTTACTAAATATATAGGTAAGCAAACTTGTATAAATAGAGAAATTATTAGTTACTTAGATCAATTATCTATAAATGGAATTTCAGAAGTAGGTAAATACCACCTGCAAGAAATAAAGAGGTTAGTTAAAGAACAGGGAGATATAGAATGGCAAGTGGAATAACAGTAGAACAGTTTGAAAAACTACAGAATAAATTAAAAAAGATTGAGCCTAAAATAGCTGAATTAGAAGGTATTAGAAAAACTAAAAAAGCTCAAACAAAAGAAATATATGAAAAATGGGGAGTAAGTAAACTTTCTGAATTAAAAGAATTAAAAGAAGAAAAAGAAAAAGCTGCTCAAGAGGTTTATGATTCCTTAAAAGAGTATGTAGATGAAATGAATATAGAATTTGATAAATTAGACGAGGAACTTGTTTAATGAAAGAATTATTAGAAAAGTTTAACTATAACTTAGTAAGATTTAAGAAATTACCAGAAGTAAGAGATTTATATAAAAGTAAAGTTAAACGTGAAAATAAACAATTAGAAGAATTAGAAGATAAAATAACTCTAATTCAAGATTCAAGATTAGCTTATCAAAAAACTATAGATTTGTTTTATGAACAATCAATAGGCCAATTAGAAAATCTTATTAATTGTGCATTAAGTACTATTTTTATAGGTAGACATTATAAAATTAAAATATCTTTATCAGATGAATCTAAGAAAGATAAGTCATTTTCATTTGATGTAATAAATGAAGACATAGGAGAATTAGAAGATTTAAGAGATGGGTCTGGAGCTGGGATAAGAGCTGTAATAAGTTTTGTAATTCTTAGTTATTATTTAATTGGATTTGGATCTCCTTACATATTTGCTGATGAATGTTATTCACAGATTTCAGCAGAGTATGTAGATGCTTTCTTTGAATTTGTTCACAAATTATGTGAGGAACAGGGTTTAATATTTGTTTTAATTACACATGATCAAAGATTTGTAAATTATGCTGATCAGATAATTCAGGTAGTAGAAGGAAGAGTTACAGTTCATAATAATTTAGATGAAGATAAAATAAGTGAAATAGTTAAACAGATTGAAGAGTACAACAATGAAAATAAAATTAAAGCTTAAAGAAATTTTGGAACAACGGGAAATGACCACTTATCAATTATCTAAAGTAACAGGTATTAAAATCCCTACACTTGAGAATTGGACAAATGAGAGATCTTTGCCAAGGTTAGACAGTTTAGTCAAATTAGCTTTTGTTTTGGGTATTGAGGTAACAGATTTGTATGAGGTATTAAATTATGAAATTGAATAATAGTATAGCTTTTGTAGGAGATATACATTTACAATTTAATAATCCAACTTCAAGAATAGATAGTTATTTTGAAGCTATTTTAAATAAAATTTTACAAATAATGAAAACAAATAAATATATTGTTTCATTGGGAGATCTATTTTCTAATCCAGTATTAGATATTCAAGGTACAATGATGTTTATTGAATTATTGAAAAAGTATAAAGAACAGGGTGGTACTTGGATAGAGATTATAGGTAATCATACAATTTATAATTGGCAATTAAACACAATAAATAAAACTACTTTAGGGCTATTACATAAATTAGGTTTGATTCAAATATTAGATAGATCCCAGCAAATAGAAAACACTTTATCTAAAATAGAGATTGAAGATTGGACTATAATTCCTAATTTATTAAATACTCCAAAAGAAATTATAGATGCTCCTACAGATAGATCAATTTTAGTTGGACATTGTTATTATGCTTTTGAAAGAGATAAAAAACACTCTTTAGAATATGAAGATTTAAAAGAAAAGGGTTATAAATATTGTTTTCTAGGGCATGATCATCAACCTTATAAACCTAAAGTAATTGAAGGTACTACTTTATATAGACCTGGTAGTTTAGCAAGGGAAGCTGCACATTCTTATAACTTTGACAGAAAAATAATTTATTATCAATTGAATTTAGATACTGATGAAATTAAATCAATAGAAGTAAAAGCTGCAGAAGCTGCTGAGATATTCTCTTTAGAAGTAATTAATAAACATAATGATATAACTCCAAAATATGTATATGATATGGAAGAGTTAATGAAAAGTTTTAAACAGAAGAGAACAGTTAATATTTCAATAAAGAAAATGCTTGAAGAGAATAAAGAAATTCCAGATAGGATAGTTAATTTCATTAAAGATTGTTACGAAGCTTGTGAAATAGAGTTTGTATAGAAAGGAGAATTTTAAATGATTATTACTTTATTTGATAGATACAAAGAGAGTGATTTAATAAATAAAATGTGGGTAGCTGCTAGAACTTGTTATAGTGCAAATAATATAAGAGATTTAAAGATTGAAGCTGAAAATCTTACTATTGAAGAAAAATTAGACTTAATTAAAAAAGTATTTAAGTCTGGTCACTTATCAATTGCAGAACATATTTCTTTTACTTTTGGGATTTCAGGAATTAGTAGATCTTGTTCTCATCAATTAGTAAGAAATAGAATAGCCTCTTATTCTCAAGCTTCACAAAGATACATTAATTTTTCTGATAAAAGTTTTGATTTTGTAACTCCTCCAGAAATAGATAAAAATCCAGAATTATTAGAAGAGTATATTAATTTTATGAATTTATGTAAAGAAAAATATGATAAATTTGTTAAAGCTGGTATAAAAGCTGAGGATGCTAGATTTGTTTTACCCAATGCAGCTTGTACTAATATATCTATGACTATGAATTTAAGAGAATTAATGCACGTTATGGGATTAAGACTTTGTTCAAGAGCTCAGTGGGAAATTAGACAAGTATTTCAAGAAATGCAAAAACAAACAATTGAACAATATCCTTTTCTAAAAGAATATTTACAACCTAATTGTGAACAATTGGGATTCTGCCCTGAAGGTCATGGGGCTTGTGGTAGAAAACCTAAGAAAAGTGAATTAATAGAATTATATAAAGAATCACAAAAAGAAGATAAATAGGTCAAATTAATTTGAAACATAATAATAACTATATTAAATATAGTTATTATTTTGGAGGAAAAATGACATTAGAAAGCACTATATTACAATACCCTAAACCAAAACAGAGATATTTTGATGAAATGTATATGCAAATGGCAGTAAATATGGCTAAACTTTCCACTTGTGCAAGGGTTCAAGTTGGTGCTGTTTTAGTAATAGATGACAGGCCTTTGCTAAGTGGTTATAATGGATCACCAAGAGGACACCAGCATTGTATTGATATATTTCAAGAAAAATATGAAAAATACTGTAGATCAAATAAAGAACCCATTAGTATATTTACTTTTAAAGATTTTATGAGTTTACCAGAAATAAAAGATGAACATGGTAAATTTTCTAGATTACATGAAGTACATGCTGAAATAAATATTATAGGTCAAGCTGCTTATAAGGGATTATCTACAAAAGGAGGTAAACTTTATGTAACATGTAGTCCTTGTAATGATTGTTGTAAATCTATATTAACAGCTGGAATAAAAGAAGTTGTATTTAAAGATTTATATGATAGAGAAACAGAAGGCTTAGAAATATTAGCTCAATCAAAAGTATTGATAAGACAATTAATAATAGAGGATAGAGAAGTTAAGGAGAATTTACAATGGCAATAACGCATATTGATCCAGATTATAGAATTAAGTATAAACATTTATTTAAAGAGAGAAAACCTTTTAGAAGCACAATGAGTACTATAAAAGATGAAATAGATAATATTCTTAAAGATTTTAATCAAGAAGTTGATTCAGTATTCTATGCTGAAAATAAAATTTTAATTCCAGGGAAAGAGGGGAATCTTCCAAGACATGGTATAATAATTGAACATCAAGGAAAGAATGAAGATTTTGAAAGAGATTTTAATAATTATATAGAACATATAAAAGAATTAGCTAGAAAATTAGATAGTAAAACTTCAATATATGAATACTCCTTTAAAACAGAATTCACACAAAAAGATAAATGGGTTTTATATGAAGGAGATTATGTAGCTTATAATTTATCAATGTAAAGGAGATATAAAATGGCAAAGAAACAAAAGTTAACAGAAGAAGAAAAAGAACAATTGAGAATTGAACGTCATAATCAAATAATGGCTCTTTATAAAGTAGATAAAGATAAAGTAGAATTTCTTGGACAAGATAAAAAGAATTCTTATTTCCATAATCCAGATAATGATAGAATTCTTAGGGAAGCAGTTGAAAAAGCTCCATTTACAATTGATTTAAGAGCTTATACTGATATTTATATTTTAGACGTATTTATGGAAAAATCAAAGAGTTTTGTTACAATGATTAAAAGAGTAGCTGGTAAAGACTTAACTAATCCTAGATTAGAAGGTAAATCTCTTATTATGACTATTAATGGTGATGCTTATTATGGTTTAAGCGAACAAAGAAAAAAATACTATTTCTTAAAAGAGTTATCTAGACTATCGTATAATGCTGAAAAAGAACAATATAAGATTTTAAAATATGAATATCAAAATAATGAAAATCTAATTGATTTATATGGTGTTCATCCAACTGAAGAAGCTATAGCAGATCTATAAGGAGGAACATTATGATAAAGAAGTATAGAAAGAAACCAGTAATAATAGAAGCTGTTCAATGGACTGGGGATAATGCTACAGAAATATATCTATTTTTCAAAACTGTATTGCATAATTATTATTTTGAAATAGATGAAGCTGATCAAGTTATCAGAATTGAAACATTAGAAGGAATAATGACAGCTAATAAAAATGACTACATTATCAAAGGAGTGAAAAATGAATTTTATCCTTGTAAACCAGATATATTTGAACAAACTTATGAGGTAGTAGAATAATGAATTGGTTTGAAAAAATAAGAGATAATTTAATTCCAATAGAAAAACTATATAACAAATTTTTCTATACAGATAAAGTAGCTTCTTTATTATTAAAACTTCCAATAAGTGAAGTAGGAGATGAGACTGCTTTAGTACAATTTTTAAGTAAAGGTTTTTCTAAATACAGTTTACTTAAATTATATAAAAAACAACAAAAATACGAATTATATATAAATAAGGCAATGGCTAAATTTAGAGTATATGATTCAAATACTAGAAAATATATTCAACTAATAAGAATACAATATGGTCAAGGTATTGAATATTTGTTACTAGGAGAAATTTTAGAAAGAGATTATAAATTCAGTTTTAAATTTACTCCACAACAAATAGCTGAAGATAATGGTTATTTATTATGTACTCAAATAGAACAAGCATTAAATAGAATGCCAGACTACTTTAAGGATAAAGATAAAAACACTCTTAGAGCTATTAGAAAAATGATAAAAGAAGAACAAATATTAAAGAAATTAGAAGATGACGAATAAACAGTTGTTTTATGACAATATATATTTAAAACAATTTATAGAATTATATAAACAATGTAAGATAGCTTCTAATTTAACTAAAGTAAACAATGAAGAAAAAAGGGTATTCTCTATTAAAAAGGGTTTACCCATTAAATTTGGTTGTACTAAAAAATTATTAAATTATATTCCACAAAAAGAAGGGATGTATAATTTCTGGAAAGAGAATAAATATTTTTGGATTATTCCTTTAGAAATAATGCCAGAGAAAGTATATGGTTTTATTTTAAGAGGATATGAAAAACATTATACTGTATTTAGACTAACTAACAATTTACCAGTATTATTTGGTTTATATGATTTTAAAGATTTTGAATTTGGAACTTCTCAGCCTATAATTCTTACAGAAGGCGTTAAAGATGCATTAGTATTAAAAACAATATATCCTTATACTATTTCATTAAATACAGCTGGACTTACAGTTAATAGTATACAAGTAGTTTCTAGTTTATCTAATAATTTTATTCTTATTTATGATAATGATAAACCAGGTAAAGAAGCTTCACAGAGAGACATAGAATCACTTACAGAATTAGGTTGTAAAGTTATAAATATAATCCCCACTTTTAAAGATGTTGGAAAGTACATTGATAATCCTCTGCAATTAAAAATATTATATTCATCTATAAAACAATATTTATAAATGATTTAATTTTTAAGAGGGTTTATAGATGAATCCAGCAATTAAAAGAAATTTTTATAGACAATGTAAAGAAGACATTGATTGGTATATGGCCAATAATAGTAAAGAAGACTATGCAATGCTTTATAGATTGTTAGGGTCACCGGCTTCTTCAAAATTTGTTAATTTTGAAGGTAGAATGGCTGAAGATTTACTAAAAGAATTAAGAATGTATTTTGCAAATAAAATGAATGATAGACCAGGACCTGGTCCCCATCCTCATCCTGGTCCATGTCCACCGATCCCTATTCATGATTTAATTAAAATTATGGAAGAAATATTTACAAAAGCTTCTACAACAAGACCTGGATTAATAAGAATAGCTACTGATGAAGAAGCATTAAAAGCTACTTCTATTGATACTGCAATTACTCCACATACTTTAGCTTTATTTTTAGATACTAAAGGAATAGGAGAAACTTATGAATATGATCTAGGAGGAGTTGCTTCTAATCAGTGGGAGATTAATCATAATCTAGGAAGATACCCTACAGTAATAGTAGTAGATAGTTCTGGTAGGGAAGTTATTACAGAAGTACAATATATTGATAAGAATAATTGTATAGTCTTTTCTAAAGGCGAATTTAAAGGTACAGCTTACTTAAATTAAAATAATAAGGAGGAAAATTAAAATGGCTAAAACCGTACTTTGTGATTTAAACTTAAATCAAAATGAATTACAGAATGTTGTAATTCAAAATTTGGCAGATGCCCCAGTAAATCCAGTAGCTGGTCAACATTATTTTAATACAGTTGATCACATAGAATATGTTTATGATGGTACTGCTTGGCGTAATTCTTTATCAACTGGAGATTACACTTTTCAAAATGGTATTATTGAATTAACTGGTGCTGATGCTGGTAAAGTTCAATTAAATATTGCTTCAGGAGATAATGCTGGTAATATTACATTAACAGCTAATGCAAATGGTTTAAAAGCAGATGTAGCAGAAGCAACTAATGCTTTAAAAGGTATTGTTCAATTTGCAACTGATGCTCAAGCTATTGCTGGGACAGCTGAAGATTTAGTAATTAATCCTAAACAATTAGCTACAGCAATTGATGGAGATATTGAATTAACTGATTTATCAATTGCAGCTGGTTCAACTGATTACTTAGAGTATAATAATACTAACGGTCAATTCGGTGCTAAAGTTGATACAACTGTTACAGATTCTTCTACAAACTTAGTTACTTCTGGAGCAGTAGCTACAGCAATTGCTAATTTTATTGAATTAACAGATCTTTCAATTGATTCTGGTTCTACTAATTATTTAGGTTATAATAGTTCAACTGGTAAATTTTCAGCTAATGTTGATACAGTAGTTGGTACAGTAGATACAAATTTAGTTACTTCTGGAGCAGTAGAAACTGCAATTGCTAATTTTATTGAATTAACAGATCTTTCAGTTGCTTCAGCTTCAGCTAACTATTTAACTTACAATAATGCAAACGGAGAATTTGCAGTAAATGTTGATACTACAGTTACAGATTCTTCTACAAACTTAGTTACTTCCGGAGCAGTAGCTACAGCAATTGCTACAGCTTTAGTTGGTGGAGTTATTTATCAAGGTACTTGGGACATTACTGGTGCTACTGATTTTTCAGGAATTACTCTTCCAGTTAAGAAAGGTTACTTATATTATGTAGCTGGTACCGGCCCTGTTACAGTTGGTGGTATTGAATGGAATGCTGGAGACTATTTATTAGTTAATGAAGATGTTGCAGCTGGTGGTTCTTTATCTGGTAAAGTTGAAAAAATAGATAACACAGAAGCTACAGATATTGTAAGATTAGATGCTACTCAAACATTAACTAATAAAACTATTGATTGTGCTACCTCTGGTGTTGGAGCTGGTAATAACGTTATTACTAATTTACCATTTAGTTCATTTGCAGCAGCTACAGTAGTTGATTCTACAGCTGGTATTGCAGCTACAGATTCTGCTTCAGATGTAAAAGTAGTTACAGAAAAAGCAGTAGCAGCAGCATTAGATGATAAAGCTGGTAAATTGGTAGTAGCTAACACAGCAATTACACCTGATTCAGGAGTTGCTACTTGGAATATTTCTAATACATTAGGTACTGCAGATGTAGTATTAATGATAAAAGAAGTAGCTACAGGTGATGAAGTAATAGCAGATGTAAAAGTTTCTGCAGAAAGCATCATAATTAAATTTAATGCTTTAGCAGAAGTAGCAGCTAATACTTATAAAGCAGTTATTCTGGGTTGCTAATAATCAAGAAATTCTAATTCTAAATTACTAATAGGAAAAGTAAACAATGAAATATTTGAATTTAGATATAGATAGTACTTTAGGAGGAGATAACGCTAGTGATAGCGTTATCCCTTCCCAAAAGGCTATAAAAACGTATGTTGATAATGCCGTTCCTCATATTACAGTAGAATCAGATGCCAATGGGAATGTTGTTTTGTCTACTGCTGGTATATATGTATCTGATGATGGTAGCGGAAATGTAGTTATAGAAATGTAAATAGGGGTATAAAATGACATCCAGTTTAAAAGAAATGAAAACCCTTAATTTTGGGGGTCCTGATACATATCAAATAATAGATGACACTGCTTTACATAGTAGTGATATTACTTCTACTTATTCAGCAACCGGTACTGCAGCAGTAAATGGTACAGCAGTAGCTTCAGCAATAAGTGGTAAACAAGATTCAAGTACAGCAGTTACTTATAATGGTAGTGCTACTGGTGGAGTAAATCAAGGAGTTTATATAGACGCTAATGGTTTAGTTCAACTTTGTGATGCTGTTACTTCTATATATTTAGCAACTGGTACAGCTCCAGTAAATGGTACAGCAATAGCATCAGCAATTGCTAATCTTGTTCATGATTCTAGAACAATAAATAATAAAGATTTGAGTTCTAATATTATTTTAGATGCTTCTGATGTTGGTGCTTTACCAAGTACTACAACAATTAATAGTTTAACAAATGAAGCCCAACAAAATGCTTTAAATTCAGGAGCTAATTCTACTAATATTGGACAAATAGCTACTAATACAAGTGATATATCTACTATTAATGATAAAATCCCTTCTGCTGCAACAACTCAAAATCAATTAGCAGATAAAGCTTTTGTTAATTCTACAGTTGCAACAAATACAGCTAATTTTATTGGTACATTTAGTAATATTCCTAGTTTGAATGCCTATTCTGGAACTGTTACTAATAATGATTATGCTTTTGTTGTAAATAGTGTAATTACTGATAGTGGTAATGATTGGGCAAGTTATTCTGCTTTAAATGCTTACACTAAAAGTTTACTTACAAATTTTGATTATGCTTGGGTTATAAATGGTACAAAATTTGATTTATATAGATTTGATATTATAGAACAAACCTGGGATTTAAAAGTTTCTGATACTATAAAAGAAACAGTTACATTAAATACAGCTTATAATAGGTATAAAGCTACAGTATCTGATAGTACAACTACTTGGGCTTATGAATTTACTTTAAATAATTCTAGTTTTACAGCTGATCAATGGGCAGCTATTACTTCAGGAATTACTTCTGGAGATGTAGCTTTAATTGCGACTGCATTACAATCAAGTGATGTAGTAAGTACTTATAATTCTTCTGGAACTGCTCCTATTAATGGTGCTGGGGTTGCTGCTGCATTAGCTACTTTAACAATTCCTACTACTACAAATAGTGTAACATCTGGTGGAACTGCTGCTTTAACTTCAGGTGGTGCTTATACAAATTTAGTTAGAAGATTAAGTACTTCAGCTGCTACTGGTAGTACTTCACAAGGAGTTTATATAGATGCTAATGGTCAAGTTCAAACTTGTACAGCAGTAACATCTACTTATAATTCTTCTGGAACTGCTCCAGTAAATGGTACAGCAGTAGCATCTGCATTAAGCAATTTAAGCTTTGCTCCTATAAGTTCTATAACTACTCAAGATATTACTACTTTAAATAGCGGTACTATAGCACTAACTTCAGGAGTTGCTATTTATAAACATACTCCATCAGCTGCTACTACTTATTCATTTAGTACTAGTAATTTAAGTTTAACAAGTTCAGTAGCTTATACTTTTGAATTACTTGTAATAATGACAAGCACAGCATACACTCTTACATTTCCTGCAAGTTTAACTTGGCAAGATGGAAGTGCTCCCGATTTAAGTGCAACTGGTACTTACTATTTTGCATTTAGAACAGTAAATGCTGGTACTAATTGGATTGGTAACTTACAAGGTAAATGGTAATTTTTATAAATTAATACATAAAATATAATAGAAAAATACTTTTAAAAGGAGTTTGGTAAAATGGGTATAAAAACAAAATTGGAACCTCTTGGTGGATTCCAAAAAATTGCTGGTGGTGTAGAACCAAAAGTTGCTTGTTCAGATACTACAACTTGGTACTTAACTAACAACGGTAAACTTTATGGTTGCGGCTCTAATAGTAGCGGTCAGCAAAGTTCAAGTGATACATCAAATGTTACAACCTTTACCCAAAGAGCAACAAATGTAGCACAAGTTGCTTGCTCAGGTAATACAACTTGGTACTTAACTAACGATGGAAAACTTTATGGTTGCGGCTCTAATAACTACGGTCAGCAAGGTAGAGGAACATCAACACAGTGGGACATTACATTTTTTACTCAAAGAGCAACAAATGTAGCACAGATTGCTTGCTTAAGGGAAAAAACATGGTATCTAACTAATGACGGTAAACTCTATGGTTGCGGAAGAAATTATTACGGGGAACAAGGTTCAGGTAATACAACAGAGGTTGCAAGTTTTACCCAAAGAGCAACAAATGTAGCACAGATTGCTTGTTTAGATAATACAACTTGGTATCTAACTAACGATGGTAAACTCTATGGTTGTGGATATGGTGGTAAGGGTGGGCAAGGTTCAGGAAATACCGATAATGTTCTAACTTTTACCCAAAGAGCAACAAATGTAGCGCAGATTGCTTGCTCAAGTTCTACAGCATGGTATGTAACAAATGATGGTAAACTCTATGGTTGCGGCTCTAATAGTGGCGGTCAGCAAGGTTCAGGAAATACAGATAATGTTCTAACCTTTACCCAAAGAGCAACGAATGTAGCACAGATTGCTTGCTCAAGTTCTACAACTTGGTACTTAACTAACGATGGTAAACTCTATGGTTGTGGATGGGATGACTACGGTCAACAAGGTTCAGGTAATACAACGAATGTTACAACTTTTACCCAAAGAGCAAATAACGTAGCAAAAGTTATTTGTTCAGATGAGACAACATGGTATTTAACTAATGATGGTAGACTCTATGGTTGCGGTCATAATTACTTCAAGCAACAAGGTGGAGATGGTGTATATTCTTCTGTTAAAACCTTTACCCGAAGAGCAAGTAATGTAGCGCAGGTTGCTTGCTCAGATGATACAACTTGGTACTTAACTAATAATGATGAACTCTATGGTTGTGGCCGGGGTTACGAGGGTCAACAAGGTAATGGCAGTACTAGCGGTAATGTTACAACCTTCACAAAGCGAAAGTAAGGAGAAACTAATAATTAACTACATACAGAGTAAACTCTAATACCTGCATATATACAAATTATAAATTTCAATTTATAGGAGAGACATATTAGTATGCAAGTATTAGAGGATTTACCAACAATAGAAGAGAAGATTGATAAATATGAAGAAGATTCATTGATAAAAAAAGAAGAAAATATTGATGAATCTCCTTTAACGTTTGAAGAAAAATTTAAAACATGGGACCCAGAAAAAGCTTTAAGAGTAAAAGATCCAAGAGCAAAAGCTTATGTACTAGATCAAATATTTTGGAATCATCCTTTACATCATCAAAGTCCAGAATTTTATACAAGAGTTTTAGGCTTTATTAAAAAAGCAATAGAAAGATATGGTATAGAGGAACAACAACAAGATGAAGATTTACCAGTTCAAATATATAGTAAAATTTGTGAAGCAATAAAGGGTTGGTATGATCCTTACAAAGCAAATGTAGTAACATTTTTACATGCAGTATTATTTAATCATATTAAACTAAGAGCATACCATATTAAAAAATATAAAGATGGAACATTTTATAATAGGTTTTATACATACGATAGTATTATAAAAAGCATTACAAAAAGTATAACTACAACAGATTATATAACACTAGATAATTATTTTGATCACTTGAAGTACACTAAAGTAAACCCTTCTACAAGAGAGTATTTAAAAAATGACTTAATAAAAATTGCACCAAGAAACAACATATTATTTAAGGCGGTAGTATGGGAATTACTACAAAATAGTGAGGAGATGAACATTGGAAGGTACAATAATAAATTCACCAACAAGAGAGATACAGAAAGTATTAAAGCCAGAAGAGCAAAAATACGTAGATCTTAATATAAGTCCAGAAATATTAACCCTATACTATTTGTCATATATAACAAAAATAGATTTATTAACACTAACATTAGTGTTTGAAAAATTAGGGACAAGTTTATATTATTTATTCTATATGTTAGCAAAAAGGAAAATAAGTTTTCCTAGTGAAGCTAATTTATTAAAGGCAATAAAGTTTACAGAGACAGTAGAAGCTTTAGATAATAATTATAATAACATAAACAAAATTCCAGAAAAAGATAAAGAAATATTTGAAGATTTAATAAATCATATAGTAGATAAAAGATATATTAGAGTAAAAATAGATACAGTAGTAGGAGAAGGAGTAACTTTACCAGTAGTGAAATCAATAACCACTCCAGGTAAATCAGAATTGAATAGTTCAATTAAAAAATATATAAGAAAAGAAAAAAGAAAATTAGATAAAATAGGTCAGATGTATACATTATTTGATAAAAATTCAAATAATAGAATGATTTTAATAGACAAAATCTATAAGCAATTTTCAGAAAGAATTCCAGAAAATTATAATGAATCAGATCTAAAACAACTCATAGAAATACTTATAGACGGATATAATAATTAAAATGACAGCAAGTAAAAAGAAATCCAAGATAAAAACTAGAAGTATACCTCTTACAAATAGAGAAAGACGGTTACAAAGGGATTTAAAATTAAGTCAAGCAATACAAGAAATAATAGATCAAGTAACAGATAATGTTTTAAATATAGAAGAATTATCTGATGAAGCAAAATATTTAGAAATAGTAAATAGAGCTAAAACAAATAAATATTTGAATATGTGTTTAACTAGTTCAATGGATAGTTTAATTAAGATACAAGGGATAAATAATTTTATTTTAAATAAAATTTCTGGTAAGAAAAATATAATAACAACAAAAGAATCTACTAAAACTTTTTTAAAATTAAAAGAATTAGAAAATGAACAAGTAAAACTAATAACAGAACTTTCCAAAACTCAACAATTTGTTTTGGATGAAAGAGAAAGAGAAATATTAATAATATATAGATCTATTCCAGAAAAATTACAATTATATATGTATGAAACCATATTGGAGTTTATAAAACAATGTCCAAAAATTCAAAAAGCAATGCTGAAAACAAAACAAGAACAACTAGAAAAAGAACAAAAGGAAGAAAAGGAAAGAAAAGAGGTAGAAAAACTAACATAGAGAGAAAAATTAGAGATGCCGAAATTCTTTCCAATAATGAAATGCAACAATTAATAGAAGGAAATTCCTTTGTATTAAACCCTTTAATTCAAAATAATTGGTTTGATAAATGTTTTGAATTTGAGAAAAAGAAATTATCAAGTACTGAAAAACTACATGATTTAATATTTGATCCAAGTTATTTAAAAGACATGGAAGAAAAGAATGTAATTACACTATTTGGTATGATGTTAAAAGATTCTCAATTCCAGAAATCTTCAAATATTAAAATAGCTGAAATAAAAGAAAATGCAAGAATTGTAGCTGGCTTAACTAAAATGAAAGCTGAACAAGTTAAACGTCAAGAAATAGAAAGTCAAGACACAACACATGTAGGTTCATTAATAAATACTTTATTAGATGAAAGTTTGAGAATAGCAATGAATGATCAATTAGATTTACAAACTGGAGGTTTAAATACATATAGACCACCAGAAAATACAGATTATAATATAGTTACACTTGATGAAAATGCAGATGACTAATCAGACAATATACCACTTAGAATAATCATTATTTACTTCTATAGTTTTATACATTAAGTCTAATTCTTCTAAAGAACTTATATTTAGTTTATTGAATTCTTCTTCAGTTTTTTCATTATATTCTTCAACATAATAATTTATTTTCTTTTCAGAAGCATTAGAAATTAAATAACTTAAAGGATCTAATTTCATTATTAATTTTATATAGTGGTAAGCATAATAAGATTTATGTTCCTGGAAACACCATAATTTAATAGGAGAAACATTAGTATAAAATCTTGCCGAAGGCTTAGAACCAGCTGCTTTACTTTCTCCATGGAAAGGACAATATATGTTTTTTTCTTGAACTTCACCCATAAGTTCTTTAATAGAGAAAATATTATTTACAACGTAATACAATTTCTTTGGGTTATTTTTAAGGTCAGACAATAATTGCTTATTCATATAAATAATTATATGTTTTAGTATTTTAACTCAATTAAAATAGTTGAAAGTATAAATAAGCAAATAATAACAATTATAAAATTTATAAGGAAAGAAAATGACAATAGAATTAACAGAAGAACAAGAAGTTGATATACAAGTAGAAACTGATAAACAAATAGAAGAAACTAAAGAATATCAAGATCTAAGAGCTCAAATAGAAGCAGAAGTAAGAGAGAAGATTAAAGCTGAAGAAGCTGAAAAAAGAAAGAAAAGATCTAAGAGTAAAACCAAACAGCCTAAAATAACACCTTCCTGGGATGATGTTTGGCAGGAAGCTATATGGACAAGAACCTATGATCATATAGAAAAGGACCCAAATTATGATTCTTATTTAGACCAATTAGAGAAAACAAATCAATTATATGTAGATTTTGAAACACATACTCCTTTAGCTGTTAGACCAGTAGAAGTAATGGAGACTATTGCTGAAGAGAAAAATTGGAAAAACTGGAAAGGTGTTCTGAATAATATAAGAATTGAAGTTACTGGTTATAATAATAAAGGAGAGAGTGTAAGTAATAAGGGTTACCCTCTTGATCCAAAAAGAGGTAAAATTAGATTGGTTCAATTAGGTGACAAAAAAGATACATTTATTTTTGATAGATATAAATGTACACCACAACAGTGGGAGAGAATAGGTAAACTATTTAAAAATAAATTTTTTATAGGTCAAAATATTTTATTTGAATGTAGATATATTTGTGAAGAATGGGAACCCAATTATTTACCTTTTCATTGTTATGATACAATGACTGTAGAAAAATTAATAATGTGTTCTAAATTAAGTTTTTTAGGAGCAACTAGATTTGACTTACAGTCTATAGCAGAAAGAAGAGCTGGTATTTATATAGCTAAAGGTTATGGTCATTCAGACTGGGGAAATCCAGATTTAAGTGAAGAACAATACAAATATGCAGCAGAAGATATTGATATATTAAGACCTATAGTAAAAGCTCAATTGCCAGAACTTAAAAATATGGGTAATAATTTTGTAAGAATAGAAAGAGATCCAGTAAAGGATTTATCTTTCTTATCACCATTAAGAAAATTACATTTAATAGCTGCAATAGAATGTGATGTAATTCCTTGTTTTGCTAGAATGATGTGGAAAGGTATTCCAGTAAATACAGCAGTATTAGAAAAAGAAATAGCAGAAAGAGCAACTAAAGTAGAAGAATACAATAATAAATGGGGATTTAATTTAAAAAGTCCAAAACAGACTTTACCAGTATTAATAAATGACTATCACTTAAATATATCAGCTACCAATGCTGATGAATTAGCACCTTATTATGAAACTAATGAGTTGGTTAAAGATATTATTGATTCTAATTCAATAGCTACAATAAAGGGTTTAATAGAAGGGTTTTTAGCTGCTTCACAAGAATATGGAGATGATAGAGTTCATCCAAAATTTACAGTATATCAAGCTTATTCAGGAAGAACTGCTTGTAAAGACCCAAATGTTCAACAAATACCTAGAAAAATAAAACCAGTATGGATGATGCCCCCAGAAGGTAAAACTATTATTAATTTAGACTATCCAGCTATAGAGATGAGGATAATGGCTGCTTATTGTAAAGAAAGAAAAATGTTAGATGCATTTTTACATGGTAAAGATCTCCACAAGATAACAGCTGCTGCAGTAAATAAAATCCCTATAGAAGAAGTTACTAAAGATCAACGAAAGAAAGCTAAGGCCTGCAACTTTGGATTTTTGTACGGTTGCTCATCTAAGAGGTTTAAACAAACAGCCATGACTAAATATAATATTGATTATAGTATTGAAGAAGCTACTCAAATTCGTGAAGCTTTCTTTAAAGGATATCCTGATTTAGATAGACACGTAAGAAGAATGTTTAAATTATTTCCTTATGGTAGAAAAGATATAAGATATTTAGTTAAAACTTTCTTAGGTAGAAAAATGATGGTAGATGGTTCTGGTAACGCATTGAATTTTCCTATTCAAGGATCAGGAGCTGATGCTGCAAAATTAGCAATAATAATGCTTTATAGAACTATTAGAACTTATAAAGATGGTAAATATTCTAAGGGTCAAATAGAGCCAATAAGTTTCATACATGATGAAATTTTTCTTGAATCTAATATTGAATGTATGAAATTTGCTACTAGAATACTTAAAAAATCACTAGAATCAGCTATGAATTATATAATGATAGACTTTTTTCCAGTAACAGTAGAACCTGAATTAAGTGATTTTAAAGGTGAAAGTTGGAAAAAGAAATATACTGAAGAAGATATACAACAATTTATAGAAGAGTTAGGATCTAGTTCTTATACTATTAAAGGTAAAGTTAATTCTATTAAGCCAGAATAGGCTTTAATTAAAGACCAGGTAGCATGATGACATATTTATTTTTAATAAAAGGAGAAGATAAATATGCCTGCAAAAAGATTTGATGAAAATGGTAATAGAATTATAGGTATAGCTAAAGCTCGAAACCAGAGAAGAAAAGAGAATTGGACAAAAGAACAATTAGAAGAAAAAGCTAGAAAAAGACAGGAAGGTAGAAGAGCAAAAAGAGCCAGGAGTTTTGAACCTCTTACTAAAGAGGAATTAGAATTAATTAAATCAGGTATAGCTGATAAGTCTTTGAAAATAAGATATGCTTGGCAATTAAACAGAGAAAAGTATTGTGAAGCTATTAGAAAAACCCGAAGTACTAAAGAATCACGAGAATTAACTAGTAAAATTTCTAGTGAAATGATGTCTTCTGAAGAACTTAGAAAAAATATATCTGAAAAAGAAATAGCTTATTGTGAAAATCCAGAAGTAAGGGAAAGACTTAGAGAAAATAGTAAAAAGATTTTTGAAAATAAAGATCATAGAAAATGGATTAGTGAACTTTCTAAAAAACTCTGGGAAAATCCCGAAATAGCTGAAAAACGGTATAATACAATGAAAAAGAATAACTCTTTTACTAAATCTCAAGATGAAGAATATATTGCTGAATTATTATATAAGAAATTTGGTAAAAGAAATGTAATTAGGCAATATTGTGATCCTAGATATATTAATCCTTATAATAGTAGATTATTCCATTGCGATTTCTATATTAAATCTTTAGACTTATTTATAGAATATCAAGGGACTTGGACTCATGGTAAAGAACCCTTTAATGCTAGAAAGAAAGCCCATAGAGAAATAGTAAGTTTATGGGAAAAGAAAGCTAAAGAAATAAATTTTAAGGGAGAGTTCAAAGAACAATTTTTAAGGGCTAAACAAATATGGACCTATCGCGACCCACTCAAAAGAGAAATAGCAAAACAGAATAATCTTAATTGGAAAGAATTCTTTACAGTTAGAGATTTAAAAGAATGGTTGAAATCTATTTAGCAATCCCTATAATAAATTATACTAAAGGGAGAATATAATGACTCATCCAGGTATATTGAAATTAAATGAATTTTTTAATAATAAACTATCTAAGAATACAGATAATATTAAATTTTCCTTAAACTATAAAGCTAATTTTGCAAATAAATCTTTATTTGATTTATTAAGAGAAATTTTATTTGAAGTGGGCTATAAAGATATTAATGGGCAAATAGATACAATATTTTGTCTAGTAGATGCATTACAACATAATTATCTTATAGAAGATAGAATTAAAGAAATTAATAAAAATAATAAATTAAAATCATCTGCAGAGGCAATTATAAGAGCTTTTAAGGAACTTATAAAATTAGGCAAAATAAGTTTTGATAGTAGAATTAGAAGAGATATAATGATGTGCATATATCTTGACTCTAATAATGTAAATTTTAAAACATCTCCTTTAAAAAATAATCAACAAAAAATAATATATGATAAATTTATTAATGTGTTAATTAAAAATAGATTAATTATATTAAGAAGTGGTGTTGTTAAAATAGATACTGCTGATTTATATCAACAAATTTATGAAAATGCTAAGTCAGTAATTACAAATATGAATTCCAGAGGAATGAGTACTTTTGCTATTGCTTGTTATTTTTGGATGAATAATAGAGATTATACACCAAAACCATTTTTATTAAGCTGGACTAACTTGGACTTTATAAATGCTTTAAAAAGAAACCCTTTATTTGAAACACAAGCTAGTGAAAAAATCAAAAATATATTGGACACCCCTAGAACATACTGGACAGTATTAAGCGAAGTTTCTTTAATGACTGGTAATGTAGCAAATATTAATCCAGAAAGAAAAGAGATGAATAGGTTAATAAACCAGGTTTTAAATAATGAGGGTGAAAAGTATATTAAAGAATATTTAAAAAGCTTAAAGTTAATTCAATCAAGCAATGAGATTATAGAAGAATTTGATGGAGAAGTCACTAATACAAATGGTTTATTTAAAAATATAGAAAATGCTATAAAGAGAAATCTAATAGATAAAACCACTACCATTCCTTCAAAAGAATTAATCATTGAAGCTATTAAATATCAATTTATGATTTCTAGAGTAATTGATATAGATTTTAGTTCTAAAAGAAAAGATCATTTAATTCTTGATAAAGGAACAAGACAAAGGATTTTTGAAATATGAACATAGCTAAAGAAATAGCTAAATTAGAGAGAAAACAACAATTACAAAATACTATTAAAAAGGCTTATAATATTATAAAAAGTTTATTATGCCAACATAAAGAATGTTATAGTGAAATAGTTAATGTTGAGTTAGGAAATTGTTCCTCTTCTATACTAGAAGAAATTTTAGGAAAAGAAGAGTCTATAAAAAAACATAAAATGAAAATTAGAATTATTCGTTGTGCTAATTGTGGAAGAGAAATAGAGCGAACTTATATTGAAGATGATATTCCTTATGATCAAGAAAAACAAGAAAATATAAAAGTTGATTCATAATTTATTATATGAACAATGAGAATGAAGAAATAAAATGTTGTGAAGTACTTGATCTTTCTAAGATTAAGAAAAAATGTAAAGAAGTTATAAAACATTGTGAAATTTGTGAAGGAGTTATTATAGATCATGATAATGTTCCTGAGCAATACATTGTAGACTACAATGATAGACAAATATATTCTGCTTTAATTAAATGTGTTAAATGTGGAGCTAATGTTTGTGAAAATTGTTGTATTACATTAGATGATACATGGGAAAAGATTTATGTGTGCAATAATTGTTATAACAAGTATAAAAAGAAAATAGATAAAATACTAAAGCTTCAAAATAAAGCTGAAGTATTGGCAGAAGAGATAGCAGATGAAATCGAGGAATTTTTAGATGGCAAATAAGAAAATAGCTCAATTTGATATTTCTAGAAAAAAAGTAGATGACCCATTAACACTAACTTTTAGTCAAGACTTAAAGAGACTTGATTCTTTTGGAATTGGAATGACCACTCCAATGTTATGTGAATTATTATGTGTATCAAAATCAGCTGTTGAGAGATGGATAAGAGAAAAATTGATATTTCCTACTATATTAACTACTAAAGAAGGAATTAAACGTAGAAAGTTTCGCTATAAAGATATTTTAAGAGGATTCACTTTAAAATGTTTAATGAGTGAATTAGGTTTTAGAAAATTTATTGGGGTAAGGCTTTTATTAGAAATGACTAATCAAGCTATTACTTCTAAAGATGAGCCAGCAAGTACTATAAATAATGAGAGAATAGATAAATATTTAATGAAAGTACTAAATTATAGTGTAGAAGATATAGCTTTAATGAGAATGAATAATAATAACAAAAAGAAAGTTAATAAAGATGACAGCATTGAGTAATTTAGTATCAAAATTAGATTGTCCACAGCCTGAATTAGAAAAACTATTTACTAGAGAATATTGTTATGTATTATTAAAAAAGATAGATGACAAGGTATTAAATGCTGTAAAAACATTAGTAGATAATTATGTTAGAAATGAGTTAAAAGAAAATATTATAAATTATAGAATTTATTCTTATAAAACTTTAGAAGGAATTACTGCTGAAATACTTATTCAACCAGAAAATTCCAGTATTATTATTCAATATTTGTTAAATATTTCAGAGAAAAATACTAAACTGGTAAGGATCAGATGAAATGAGTTTACATGCTTTAGATAGAATATTTCAAAGATATAATCAAAGTTTTAGTTGGACTGATGTAAGAAATATTATAAAAGCTATTAAAAAAGAAAGATGTTATTTTGTTGATGCTGCTAATAATGATTGTATAGTTGTTTTAGTGAATTATGAACATATACCATTAAAATTAGTTTATTCCTCTACTAAAGATCATAAAGGAGCTATTGTAACAGCTTTACCATTAGATATTGATGAATGGAATTCTAATTTAAGTCAAATTCCATTAGTAAAAAGAGAACAAAAGAAAAAGAAAAGCAAAAAGAAAAAAGGAGATATTATGGAATCAAAAGAAACACTTGATAATTTTTTAAATGAGGCTGGAATACCTACACAGGATACATTCCAGGGGTTATTAATGCATATTGAATCAAATGGTTATAGTGAAGAAAGACTTGAAACAGCTTATAAAGACTGGGAACTTTATTATGAAAACCCTTCAGCAACAAACTTTAATAGTATAGTATGTCATTTGATTTGTAAAGCAGATTGTGAAAACTTATATAGATTGGCTAAAGGTTTTCCAGAACATGTAAGAGTATTTATTGAAATGCAATTAGTAGGAAATGCTTCACAGGAAAAATTGAATGAAGTTGGATTAGGTGAAAATAATGAGTAAAAAAGAAGAACTAAATAAACAAGAAATAATTAAATGGGAAGATGTCAAAAGAGAGAGTTCTGGTGATTCTCTATATGATTTAAGTTGGCTTGATAATAAAAAAGGAACAAGTTTAGCTAAATTAGAAGGAGAAAATAAATTAACAATAAGAGAAAAATTTCTTGAAGACTTAAATAAACAATTAACAGAAGGAAGAAATATTAATGAATATAGAGAATTAAAAACTTTTTTAGTTGAACAATCAAGCTATATTAGAAATAAAACTAATTTAGATAACTCTGATTTACAAAAATATATTGATAAACTTGATGATTTAATATTTAAAACTAATACAGAGAGATACGAAGAAGCTAAGAAGTTGTTATCAGATGAAGAACAATTTAAACAGCTTGAAGAATTACAACAAGAATATCATAAAACTGTTCAATCTTTAGCATTAGAAACAGTAGTACAAAAACAAAATAGACTTACAACTGCAAAAGTAAGTTTATTAGAAATATTAAGAGGAGAAAAGTAAGAGGTAAAAATGTCACATATAGAAAAGAATTTAATTTCAAATAAATCAGCTTGTTATATTTTTGATATTGATGGTTGTATGGCTGATGTAAATCATTTAATATTAACTCATAAAGAAGCTTATGAAGCTAATATGAATAAGTATAAGTTAGCTGAAGAAAAATATCAAAGAGATTATAAAGCTTATGAGTATGAACTTAATCAATTTAACAAAGGTTTTATAAAGGATAAACCTATTGAACCAACAAAACCAGATGCTCCATTAAAATATGAAGCAGCTAAAAAAGATAAGATAGATTATAAGTATTTTTATAATAATTTATCTGAAGCAACTCCTATAGAGGGGGTTATTGACTTATTTATTGCATTAGCATTAACTAAGAAAGTAATAATTCTTACTGGAAGAAATGAAAATAGTCGAAGTGATACTTTAGAATGGCTTAAAAAAGTAATTGAAGATAAATATAATTCTGATATGTATAGAAGAATTAATTTTCAAATGATATTTAAACCAGAAAAGGATAATAATTCTACAGAAAAATTTAAAAAGGAAAAAATTCTTGAATTAGCTAAACAGTATAATATTCAACTTATTATAGATGATTGTCCAGCTAATATAGAAGAGTTTACTAAACTAGGTTTTCTTGTATTATCACCCAATAAAGAGTATAGAGAATTATAATGAGTAAAAAGAAGAAAAAAACTTTATATGAAGAATTGGAAATCTCTCCTTTAAGTAATAAAGCCCAAATAAAGAAAGCTTATAAGAAAAAAGTAAGAAAAGTTCATCCAGATAAAGGAGGAGATCCAGAAGAATTTAAAAGAGTAGTGACAGCATATTTAATTTTGTCTGATAATGAAAGTAGATATAAATATGATTCAACTGGTGAAGAAGAAAAGCCAACAGATAGAAAGCCTATTGATATTGATAAACAAGCAGAAAGTTTTTTAATAAAAACTATATTTGATATAGTTGATAGGCATGGAGAAAATATATCAAATAAAAATATACAAAAATTATTAATTGAAGTATTTAATAATTTAGAAAATGAAATAAAGTCAAGACTAAAAGAGAATAAAATGACTTGGAAAGCTGTTGCAAATAAATATAGAGCAGTAAAAAAGAAATTTGAAACAATTAAAAGAGGATCAACTTTAGAAAATATTTTAAATATGAAACTAAATCATATTGAAACACAGGAATTGTTAAAACTTAGACAAGAGCATAAAAAATTGATGATTGATAAAAGAATTTGTAATAGATGTCAATATTTAGTTTTAAATGATTGCAGTGATAGTTGTATTGAAATAATAGAAAATAATCCAATGGCAGCATGGGACCAATCAATGAGATGGGGAACATTTAATCCCACAATAAAAACTTTCTAAGGAGAATAATATGGAAAAGCAAGAGAGAATGAAAATATTAAAAAATTTTATAGAAAAAGAAATTGCAAATAGTGAAGATAGATATAGTCCTAGTGTAAAAGAAATGCAAACTATATTTGAGAATTCTATTAAAGCAATTGAAGAATTATCTGGAGAAGAAGTTGATTTAGAAAGATTTAATGAATTTTTAAAATTCTATAAAATAATGAAAGTAGTTGAACAAATAACTGAAAATTTAAGATGTGACAAATATATTGAAGATTGTAAGAAAGGTAATAAATAATGAATGCAATTGAACATTTGAAAAATGTTATAGATTTTGTAAATAGTGAATTTTGTGAAGTATGTAGGGAAGATTGTGATACTTGTACTCATTATGAAAATGGTTCATGCCCTATATTAACTGCAGAAAATTTTTTAACCGAAGAAGGTTATAGTGATGATGAATAATTTACCAGATCAAACAATAATTCAAAAAAGTTTAAATAATAGAGAAATTATTGGTATAGGTAAAGCTTTACAAGATTATAAAAAAGATGTATTAAAACTACAAAAATTACCAATGACAGCAGATGCTTTATTAGAAAGTATTGAAATAGAGAAAAGTTTTAGAAAAGCTCTTGTAAATGATCTAAGAACTTTAATAGAAACAAACTGTGCTAATTGTCCAATGGGTTATGAGAGAAATACTTGTGAAGCAAAATCTTGCCCCTTTCAAACAATAGATAATATAGTTAATGAGAGATTAAAAGAATTAAATCAAATACTTCCTGGAGGTATAAATGAATAGATATCAACAAATAGTTAAAGAAATAGATGAACTAAAAGCTAAGCAAGAAGCAAGTAAAGAATTTTATGACTCAAGAATTGCTGAAAAACAAAGAGAGTTGAATTCTTGTCCCAGTATGCAGTGTTCTGCTGCAGAAGCTTGGTGTAGATTAACAAATGCTTTAATAGATAAGTATAAACATTTAGCTGAAGAAAATCCAGAAAAAGTAATTAAAGAAATTACACAAATAGAAGGTTGTTTAATAACTGGAGGATATTTAACTCAAAAACAATTAGAGGAAGCTTTATGATTAAAACTTTTGAAAGTAATATTAAAAAAGTTGAAACATTAATAAACAATGAATTTTTTACATGTATAAGAAGTATAGATGAAGAAGGCAAAACTGAATATGGTTTAAAAATGAATTCTTCAATAAGTGCAATAGTAGAACACTTAGTAGAATTATATAATAAAGCAAAACTCTATACAGAAACAAAATAGATATAAATTAATTTCCTTATAAAATATTATATACATATAATTTATAAGGAGATGTAAATGCAAGAATTACCTAAAGAAAGTTTAAGATATGGAATGATACAAGTTCATAGAACTAATTCAACTGGTTCACATTTAGTTGGTAGTGATATAGAACATCAACAATATATAACATTAAAAATAAGTAAAGCTATTTATGAGAGAAATTTGAAAAATGATTGGTGGTTTGATAGAGACAATATTATAGAAATAAGTATGACATTGTCCCAGTGGGCTGAGTTTATAAGCTCTCCCAACACGAGTGGAGTACCTTGTACATTAGATAGAATACAAGGTAGATGTTTATGGAAAGAAGAGGAAGTACCTTTTGTAGATAAAATAAAACTTCATGATGAGGAATTTAAGAAACAATGGAGAAATAATATTAATGAGATGAAAAATTTGATAGCAAATTTATCAGATTCATTTGAAAATAAAGAAAGTAGAAAAACACAAAGAGAATTAATACATCAACTAGATCTTTTAATTAGAAACTTTATACCAAATGAAAAATTTGCTATAAATGAGTTTGAAGAACATATAGAAAGAAGAGTAAATCAAGCTAAAACAGAAATAAGTAATTATTTAGCAAGATTTCTTCAAAATAATGCTGAACAGTTATCAGTTAATATGTCACAGAATTTATTAGGAATAACTACAAAAGGAGAGAAAGAATGAATACAGATTTAGAAAATATTAAAGAAAAAATAAAGAGATTAAAATCTTTAGCTAAAGATGAAGCAGCTTCAGTAGGAGAAGCAGCAAATGCCATAAAGTTAGCAAAGAAATTATGTGATCAGTATAATTTAGTTCTTTCTGAAATAGACGAAAATGAATTAAATAAAGAATTAAAAGAAAACATTATTGAAAAGAAAATAGAAACTAGGCATAAAAGAATTAATGCAGCTATTTCTATGAGTACAAGAATATGTAAATTTTTTGAATGTGAAACATTTTATAGTTGGAATGATGAATATCAAACTATAATAGGTTTAGAGCCAGATATAGAGTCAGCATTATATGCACTTGATATAGCACATAATAGTATGGATTTAGCTTGGAAGAGATATATGAATAGTGAAGAATATGAAGAAGCCATAGATGATGGTTTTTCAAGAAGTCAAATAAGAAGAGATTTTTCTAAAGGTTTTGCTATAGCAGTAATAGAATTAGTAAAACAAATGCAGGCAGATAAAGATGCATTAAAAGAAATTCAAACAAGTAAGTGTACTTCTTTAATAATAAGAAAATCACAAGAAATAAATGAATATAAAGGACAAAATTATCCCAATTTAAAGAGTAGAGCTACAACAATTTTCACAAGATCAAGTGGAGCAACAGTTTCAGGTAAAATAGAAGGAAGTAAAGTAAGATTTAATAAAGCATTAAATCAAACAGGAGAAAATAATAAATGTCTATTACAAGGATAATGTTAGATAGATGGTTAATTCCACAATTACAAGAAATAATTCAAATAAAAATGTCTAAAGGGGATATTCAAGCAGAATTAGATTTAACAGATTCAGAAAATAATAGTGTAATAAGAGTAGATTTAAAACAGCTATTTATAATAGTACAAGCATTAATACAAGTACCAGGAGAAATAGGTATAGAAGAAAGAAAAGTTTCTTTAATAGAAAACCCTTTAGGTAGACAATTATTTATAATAAGAAAATATAGAGATGGGTGGCAATTAGTAAAAGATTTAACTAATTTAGGTGTAACACAACAAGATATAGCAATAAGAGATCAAGCCAGACTAATAAATCACAATTGGAATAAAGAATAAGTCCTTGTAAAGAAATATTAACAGATAAAAACTATTACTATATAAAAATTATAGTAATAATTTTTTGATATAAAAATAAGAAAGGTAAAGCAACATGAAAAGAAAATCAGTATGGGATGAGAAACCATTAAAAGACTTAGACTTGTTAAAAGAGGTAGAAAAAAGACAACATAAAGATAGATGGTTAACTAAAATGGATATTTTTAGAGCATTATCAAAAAAGTATAAAAATATTCTTACACCAGATCAGTTTAATTTTAGATACAATTATTTAATTGCTAAACAAAGAAAAGAAACTGTTAATAAAGTGAAAGAAGTAGCTAATAGTTTACCAAGTTATATAAATGATGTTTCAAAATCAGAAAAATCACAATCACTACCAAATTTAAGAAAATATGAAATAATAAATCATGAATTAAGAGATAAAAATCAAAATTTATTAAATATTAATAAAGCACTTTGGGAAATGATCGATCCCTATAAATTAGTAAAATTTTGTAATACACAATTAGAATTACAAAAAAGAAGAAAATGTAATGGGGGATTTAATATAATTTTTAAAACATTAGCAGAAATATTTGATCAAAAACAAGATACAATAAGTTCTAGATTTTATGTAACAAGAAGACAACAAAAAGATGGCAAAAATGCAAAAGAAATAGAAAATCAAATTCTCCTTGACAAAGATAATCAGATAAATGAATTACAAAACACTATTATAATTCTTACGACTGACAATAATGATTTAAAGAAGGAGATTAAAGATTTAGAATTTTCCTTAGCAAAAGAGATAAATAATAGACAAATAGAATCAGAATTAAATTCTTTAAAAAATAGACCACTCGTAAAACTATCTCTATTCATTAAAAACATAGAACAATTTTTCAAGAGAGAAGTATAAGATGTTGTATTTAATAATTTTTATAATTTTTACAATTGGGATATTATTACCTTTTATAATAGCTTATAAAATAATTGAAGAGATAAAATTTGATAAATCAATAAAGGATCATTTAAAAGGTGATAAATCTTATCTAGATGTTTTTGATTTAGAAGATAAAAGTTAAAAAAATTAATTAAAAATAGTATATCTCTATTAAGAGTACTATTTGAAAGGCAATCAGAAGAATGACAAATTATAATGAAAAAATTATAGAGATTCATAAAAATATCTGGGTAAAATATAAAGATTTACTCCAAGAAATAAATAAAGTAGTAAATAGAAATGAATATAAAGAAACACAAGCAGGAGTAGCGATTCTTATAAATAAAGAGGAAGCTAATTCAATAAGTCAAAAAGTTAATAAACTTACTGAAGAAATAAATGCTTTTAACTATTATATTACTTTTTACCCAGATAAGGATAATATTTGGAAACAAGAAATAGAAGATATAAATCATATTCAAATTATTTTAAATAAACTAGAAATAGACAAATGAATTATAGAATAACTGGAAATATTATAATAGAAAAGATAAGTTTAACAGCCCTCGATAAAGTTAAACACTTTTACCCAGTATATAATAACAATATTTATACTGGGTATTATTTTAGGAAATACAAAAATAATAAAAATCAATTACAAAATACAATCAAATTATTAATGGAGAAAAACAAGGCATAGCCATTTAGGTGTATAAATATATTAATTTATATAAACACTCAATAAAAATAATAAAGGTTCTTAAAAGAGAAAATAGAGTTTCCTTCGAGTGAATATACTTAATAGAGGAGAATCACATGGAAGTATTAATGATAATAATAATGTTTATTTTGATATACATAGCAATATTTACAAGCTTAATTTTAATGTGTTTAATGGAAATAAATGACACGACAAGATTTATTAAAAAACAATTTAGGGAATTGTTGACAAAGGAATTATTACAACATTTAGAGGAAGCATCAAAGCTGGAAAAACAGTTAGAACAAATAGAGCAGCCACATAATAACTAAAATACTTATAAATAAGAAGGGAGAATAATATGGAACAAGATTATGTTAAGATAGACAATAATCGGTTTGATTTAGTTAAGTCTATTCATAGAGAAAGAATAGATCATAGTATAAGTACTATAGAAAAGGACTTAGGTTATTTAATGGTTCAACACGATAAAATACATAAGCGTATAGACAAAGCATTATCAGCCAGAATATTTCTATTTAATCAAGACAGCAAGTTGAGAGAAATAGAACAAGCAAAAACTAATGAAGCTAAGCAAAAAGCTTATGATGATTTTATGAATGTATTTATTAATCCATCAACTCCAGCAAATGTTTCAATGTTAGAATGCTTTTGTAGTAAGAAGATAGTAGAAAGCTGGTTAGACAATTTAATAATGTATGCAGATGATGAAGCACAACAAGATTTAAAAACTGTATTGGCAATAATAGATAAGTACTATAATAAGGAGGATAAATAATGTCAGCAGAAGAAAAGAATGAAGCATTAAATATGTTATTCACTGAGAATAATGTAGATCAAAATAAAAATCAAGACTATAAATATAGTTTTCAAGAATTTGATCTACCTGAAAAATATTACTTACTGGAAATGTATAATAAACAAAAAGAATTACAACAATTCTTAGCAGATAAAGGTAAAACAGAAACTTTCCCTAATATAGTGACAGATGTAATTCAACCAAATGTACAATTAGCTATTTATCACTTATTTTGTATGCAAATAGAATTCCAAGAGTTAAAAGTAGAATTACAAAAACTTACAGAACAACCACAAGATAATAACCTAAATACAATAGACGCAAGATATGAGTTAATAGATATGTTCTTCTTTATGTTTAATGTAGGTATATATACTGGCTTAGATATAATGGCAGTAGTAAATAAGATAGAAGAATATATAAAGACATTTGCTAATACACCAATAGAACAATGGTTAGATGTAAAGTATATTACTTCAGCAATAGAGAACTTAATGAATTATATAGATAAACTTCCATGGAAAGCTTGGAAAGATTATGATTTAGCTAATTACAATTTTACTAGTCCCAATATAATAGAGTATTATTCATTAGCACTATATGATATGGTGATATATGCAAAGTTTGCATTTAAAGAAACCAATAAAAGTTTATTCGACCTCTATATGAACAAGTGGATCGAAAACAAGCGAAGACAAGAAGATATAAATTCTGGGTATGTATTAACAGAAAATATAGAAAACCATTCTCAGGAAGATATTAATTAATAATCTTTTCATACTTTCAAGTTATATAAACTTCTCAATCTTATATAACAAAACCTTGTAAATCCACTTCCTAACAACAAAATTTACAAGGTTTTATTTTGGTTTATTTATTATAATAGGTTAATTAAATAAGTAGAAATTAAGAAGGAGATATAAATGAATTATAAAAGTACAATTGGTATTACTTTAAAAGGTATAATATCATTCTTTATATTAGTTTTATTAGCTGATATGCTTGTATATAAAGTGTTTATAAGTAAAAAACTAAATAAAATGAATTCTACTATTAAAATTATTGAACAATATACAGGTGATCTGTATAAACAATCTAAAGAAGATAGAAACGAAATAATACCAGAAAAACAAATATTAGCAAAACATCTATTTCCAGCAAATTATTTAGGAGTATTCAGATTAACATTTTATACACCACATGAATTAGGAGCAAGTAATGCTAATGCATTAAGAACAGCAACAAGAACTATTCCAAAAGAGGGAAGAACAATAGCAGTAGATCCAAAATTAATTCCAAAAGGTAGTTTAGTATTTATAGAAGGCTGGGGATATTATATAGCAGAAGATACTGGATCAGCTATAGAAGGTAAAAGAATAGATATATTCCTTAATAGTCATAGAATGGCAATCCAATTAGGTAACAAACAACAAGCAAGAGTATATTTATTAAGAAAGGGTGGTTAATAGTGAGACAGCAACTAGATGAAAACTTATTTAGAATAATTGTAAAACCAGCAATTATTCTGGGGCAAAACTATCCTAATGATAATGTAGATAGTTTAATAGATATACTAATACATGATATATATGAATTAAATATTAAAAGAGAGGATAATTAATATGAAACAACAAATTAAGTTTATAGAAAGACAAATAAAGTCTTTTATAACTATAGGGCAACCTTCAAGTAAAGGTTTTATATATACAAGAGAACTAATAGAAGATGTATTAAAACAACAGCAACCCTTAATAGATAATAGAACATTATTTGTAACACTAGGATATACTGGAGACAATATTACAGATATTGACTTTGATAAAGTAGAAGGATTTGTAACTAAAGCTGAAATAACAGAAGATAATAAGGTAACATATACAATACAGTTTTTAGAAAAAGTAGTTAATCTATATCTATCTATACATATTCCTATGTTGGTAGAAATACCTATTAAAGCTAAAATAGATACTAAGAATAATATTATTACAGAAATAGAAACTACAAATTACATAGATATGATTTTTAAAAATCCCAAAGAAACACTTGATAAAATTACTAAAGCTATAGATCAAATGAAACCTTTAATAAATTCAGTAAAAGGAGAAGCTAATGAAATTACATAAAATAACTACTTTATGGGAATTCTTACCAGTATGTACTAAAGGATATGATGTTCAAGATACTTTTGGCTATTTTCTTTTTACTATTTTAATGGTATTTGGAATAGTTATAATAGTATATAAGAATTTATTCTGGTTTTATAATAATTATGGAATCTTTACTATTAAAATAATAAAACAATTGATTATATATTGGCTTATAATTACTCCACCTACTTTCTATTTTGCAATTAATGAAGTATATAATCAATATGTAAAAGAATTAAATAGAGAGGAAGATTAGTTATATTACTATAACTCTCTCTTCTTAATTCTAAATAGTATACAATAAACCCTATTAAAATTAATAGGGTTTTCTTTTCGAGTGGGAAAGCTAGAGATTAATTAAAAAAGTTCCATAATTTTTGGAGACTTCCAAAAATTCAGAATTAATTATTCTGAATTTTTATGTGAGAAGATAAAAATTTGTTCTGAGATTCTTTCTCGAGATCTCATAATTTTGGGTGTCTCCAAAATTCAGAATTAAACAAAGAATTTCTTTAAATATGAATAAATTATTATGTAATCAATTTATAGGGAGACAACAAATGATAAATACTAAAAAAGAACCACATAATGTTACTTTAATAGTAAGAGGTTGTGAAAATATTTATGTTTGTGATAGATGTGGTAAAGAAGTAAAAGAAGCAGATGTAATAAAATCTTCAGGAGGAAGGGATATTAATTATGCATATTGTCCAGAATGTGCAAAAATATTATTCCCTCATTATAAGAGAGTAGCTAAAGTAGCATTTACTAATCCTATAATGAAAAACATAATGGCCGAAGCTAATACAAGATTCGAAAAATTAAGATAATGAGTAATTTAAAAGATATAGAAGCTTTACAAATAATAGAGTTTTATAGAAAATACAATAAGTATGTACCAGATTTTACTAGAAGTCAGTGGGAAACTATAGCAATACATCAAACACTTAAACTATTTATTGTAAATGCATTATTAAAAGAAAATCCTTCAAATAAAGTTCTTAAACAAATAATAAAATTAACAGAAGATAATTTACCAGATAAAGAATTACAACAACTATTAGCAGAAGGTTTAAAGAAAGCAGAAAAGTAAATGGAAGAGTTAGGACCTATCTTATCAGTTATTATAATTATTTTAATTTTATTTATAATACTAAAAGGATAAAATTAATGGAAAATGCTTTTATAAAAACAGCTTATATAAAGATAAGAGATCATATAATAAAGTTAGATAGTATAGTAGATATTTTTTATGATGAAGTAACTAAACAAATGAACTTGTCTTTAGGAGTATCAGGTTCTATGACCTCTAATGTAATAATAATAAATGCTGAAAAAGAATATAATAAATTAGTAGAAATATTACCAATAAGAGAATTATAAGTAATAAGGAGGGATATTATGAAATTAATAGAATTTGCATTAACATTAGTAGACCAAATTAAGTTTGGTATAGCAAAATATGAAAAAGACTATAAAAATTTAAAAGGACCAGAAAAGATGGCTCATTTAAATCAAGAAATTACTGACTATTTTATTTTTAAATGGGAAGAAGTAAAAATCAATTTTATTATAAAAACATTTCTTAAAAATAAAATTAAAAAAGCTATTCCTATTATAACACAAAAGGTATATGATCTAATTGCTGTTAGAATAGAGGGGGTAACAGAAAAGATTTTACTTATTAAATAATTTGATAATATTCATGCAATGTTTTATTAGACTCTCTTCTGAATAGCTCTCCACCTTTATAAAATTCAGAAGAGATTTATTTTGGCTATAATGAATAAAAGAGGGATAATAATGCAACTTACTAATAAAATAAGACAAATATATTTAGATAAAGACTATAATTTAGAAGAAATTCCTAGATTTGAACCAATAAATGCTTTTAGTTATTTTTATTTAGCACAATCTATTGTGTTTGGTATGGAAGTTTATTTAGCTAAAGTAGTACAAGTAGTAATAGATAAGCCAGAATGTAAAGGGGAAGAAAAATTCTGGATTGAATCACAAGTAAATGTTTTTATAAATAAATACTTAATTTGGTTAAGAACTCTAATAGAAGAATTCAGTACTAATATAAGTATAAGTAGAATAGCTTCAATGAAACAAATAATGATACAAATAAAATTGAACTTAATATTTAAAGGAGATAAAACTGAATATACACACAGTTATTTCTTTATAAGAAAGGTAAATAATAAATGAAAAAAGAGAATTTTATAATAAGAGAAGAGATATATTTAGATAAGTTTAAGTATAAACAAGAGAAAATTGATTTTGGTAAAATATTTAAAGAATATTATAAATCTATAGAAAGTGATATTGCTGAGTATTTACAATTCATTATAAATAATAATATATCAGAAGAACAAACTATAGAAGAACAGGAAAACAAAATAAGAACCTCCTTAGAAGAATATAAGGATAGAATAAGATTTAATATAAATTATCAAATTCCATGCATTCAAAATATAGATATAGATACTAAGGTATCTACAATGAGTGGATCACAAGAAGAGAATATAGTAAAATTAAAAGAATTAATAATAGTAATAATTAAAATAGAATTCTTTCAACCAAACTACCCAATAAGTAAATCTCTTGTAAAAGAAAATATTTATAGAGTTCAATTTAATTATATTACTAATTTGAAATCTAATAAGGGTTGGCATTAGGAATATTCTATTTAATAGATATTTATATAAATGTAAACTCTATAAATATAATACTAATTCTATCCATCACCCCTTTGGGGGTTTTCTTTTGAGAAAATATATCAAAAAATATATTAATAAATATGAAAAAACCATTAAATAAAGAAGATTTTCCAGGAAGGTGGACTAAACAAGCTACTTTTTGTTATTGTATTGGGGCACAATGTTCTATATGTAATATTCCAGAAGATTTCAAAACAAAATGCCAAATGAAAAATACCATACTAGACTTAGTTCAATATAAAGATAAACCCCCTAAGAGATTCATAGAAAGTTTAAAAGAAGAATTAGATGATATAGGGATAGATCCAAATAAATTTTTAATAGGAGAATAATATGCAAATAATAAATGAAATAAAAGAAATAATAGATAATTGGTATAATGGGAGAAACAAAATAGCTAATAAAATGGCTAATAATTCTTTAATTCAAATAGAATATAAAGCTAAAATAGAATTAAAATTAAAAAATTTATTAAATTATATAAAAGAAAATTTTGGTGATAATGTCTAACCATTCCTTTCTTTTCTAGGTAGGAATCACTTCCTACCTTCTTTCTAGATTTTTAAACTCCGTAATACTATTCATTTCCCAATCTATTTAAACAGATTGGGAATTTTCTTTAGAATTATAATAAAGAAGAATATTTATTTATATGACAATAAACTTAGAAAAACTGAATAATTATAAACAAGAAATCACTTTTCTTATAAATCGAAAAGGGAAGATCTTTTATCACAAGATAGACTTATTTCATGATCATGAAGATTTATTATTTGAAAATAAAGATGAAGTTGGTGAATATGATGTATGCAGATTAGTATATGACCCAAATAGTGATGATGCTAGTTTTTGTGGAATTCCTGGTATAAGTGCTTCAATGAATGTTAGGTTTAACAACCTTCCTTTTGAATTAAAATCTACACACTTAAATGCTATAGAAAATTGGGTTAAACAGTATGATGATATAGTTAAATATGCAGAAGAACACAAAGATGAATACAGTTCAGATAATGCTGCACAATTTGTAAGAAGTATGAATAGAATGTATGTAGCATTATACAAAAATGATAAAAATAAAAGGGCTTCTTGGGAACAAGTTTGTAAAACTTGGTATAAATGGCAACAACAGTATCCAGTACTTAAATGGTTAGATGCTGATGAAGAATGTACTAAATTAGATCAATCCGATTTAGTAGGAGTTTTCTTTGAACCTAGAGATCAAGAAGCAATAAATGACTATTTACAAGATTGTATTTATAGAGCTGAAGAAAGATATAAAAGAATTTCAATAGAGAAATGCTCATCCTTTATTGAAGAAAAACCAGTTGAAATGCCAGGTAGTACTGAAACTCATAAAAGTTTTAGAATAGAACAAAAGATGGATCTAGCAAGATTTATTGAAGTAAGTAATCAGATTATACAAGATTCAGGTGAACCAGGTGCTTTGTATTTCACAATAGGAGGTCAATTACTATATAGTGTAATTACTAGAATTGCTGAAAGAGCTTGTGAAATAAAAGATGAAGAGATTTTACAATTATTACAAAAACTTAAAATGGTAGAACCTATAGAAGGAGAGGATAGTGAAAAAACAAGAGTATTATAAAAGTTTTCTTAAACCAGAACAAAATAAACTTTCCAGAAAATTAAAGAAAAAAGCTAGAAATTTATTTAGAGGTGATAATGGTCCAGTAATAGTGACTAATCTTACCCAATTTTTGAATATTTATAAACCAGATTCAGAAACATATAAAGATACTATAGAAAGATAAGGAGAAGGTAATGAATAATTTAGATCCACAAATACATAACTTAGAAGTAAATATTGATAATCAACCATATTCAGATAAAGATTATACTTTATTAGCTATAACAAAATTAATATGGGCTAATCAAAAAGAATTATTTCAAAGAGTAGAATCTTTAGAGAATAGAATAATTGCTGTAGAATAACTGCTGTAGAAAATATGCAGAAGGTATAAAATATAAAGATTATGAATATGTATAGGTAGATAAAACCTATTAAGGACAAGACAATGAATATTATATTTGCCAAACAGAATTCAAACACTATTGTATTTAGGACACCTCTTTTAGTTCCTAAATTTTATACTACAGTAAATGATTATGTAGAATCAAATCTCCCATTACCTCTTTTATTGCACAAGAGTATAATTCAAGCACTTCGGCACTCTCCTTGTGTAAGACTTTTACCAGAAAAAATGTTTGACAAAGAATTTGAGGGAGAACCAGTTATGTGTTTAGAGGCTACTAATGAAAAAGTATAAAAGAGAAGACTGTTTTTATTTTACTGGTGTATATTGTGAAAATACACATGAATATGAATGTGCAAGAGGACATTGTGTTTGTCATGCTTGTTTTGAATATATGAATTGGTGGCAAAGGTTTTGTATGAGAATAGAAGTAGAACTTTTACAAAGAGGAATTTGGCTAGATTCTATTTTTCATAAAAGAAAATTATTTATTAAAAGGAAAAGAAAATGAAAATAATACTTAATATATCAGATAAAGTAATTGAAAATTATAGGAATGAATGGTTTAGTGAAGCAGTTGAACCTTATAAACAAATTCTAGAAGATATAGCCGAAATAATAGCTGAAAGAATTGATTGCATGTATGAAATAGATAAAAATTCTAAAAATATAATTAATTATAAATAGGGAGATAAATAATGCCCAGAATAGATAATATATATAAATGTTGTAATTTTAATTGGAATGAAAATCTTAATAAAACTTGTAACAAAGATAATAAATTCCAAAGATGTATTTTATTAGATGACAACTATTATTGTTATAATTATGAAAATAAAGAAAAAGAGAGAAAAGATGTATCACATTAAAGAAGATATTGCAGAAATTGTTAAAGATCTACCTCCTAATTTTACAGTAAAACCCATAAAAGAGAAAATATTACAAAAGTGGGGATATTGTAGTAATGGTTGGATATCAGAATGTTTAAAAAAATTGGGATATGCTTATAATAGGTCAAGTAAATATTGGTATAAAAAACCAATTATTATAGACAGTATTACAATTCAAGCTCATGAGAATATAGTAAAAGGATATAAAGATAAAATAGGTTCTATTATTTCAAGTTTACTAAATAAAGATTACTGTAGTAAATGTAAGAAGAAAACCCTTTGTAAATATTATACTGGGTCAAGATTTTCACCTTGTAAAATTTGTATAGGTCATAAAAATTTAATAGAAGAAATAGTAAACTTAGCAAAAATTTAAAATGATAGAACCTATAGAAGGAGACTATACATGGCATATCAGGAATATAAGAAAGGCGGGAATAGTCCTAAATCAAAAAGTTCTAATAATCAACGAAGGACAGAAATAAAAGAAAGTTCTTCAAAATTTTATAGAAGAAATGCAAAAGAACAAATAGAACAACAGATAAAGGAGAATTTAGAATGAGAAGTTATAACAAAAATTGGTCATGGAATAAATTGACTAAAAATGAAAGAAGACTATATTATGAAAAAGAAAAAGAATATAGTCAGAAATATTATAAGGGAGGTAGCATTGATACAGCAGACAAACTTAGAATATATAATGAAGTCAAAGGTGATAGAGGATTATTCTTTTAATGGGTAAATACATAATAAAGAATTATCCTACATACAGTGAATGTATTATTGACGAATGTCAAGATTGTACTGACTATGTTATAAAACAGATTGTGGAGTTATGCAAACATTATAAAAAGTATAGTGATTGTAGTGACTACATTATCAAAGGTGTTAAAAATGAATTTTTCTTGTAAACCAGATATATTTGAACAAACTTATAGGGAGGTAATTGATGCATAAATTTGTAAAAGATGCAAAAGATATAGTAGAAGAAACAGTAAAAGAATTAGAAAAAATAGGTTGTAATGAATTTACAGCTAAACAATTAAGAACACATTTTTATGAATCAGTACAAATTAGTTCTGGATGGTTAACTGAATGTCTAAATAGTATAGGTTATTATTATAATAGAGTAAAAAGAGTATGGACAAAAAGACCAGTTACACAAATTACTAAAACTACTTATATTAAAGAAGAAGTATATCAAAAGGTAAAATTAAAATTAGATAAATTAAAAGATAAAATAGGGGAAATTTTAACAGGAATAGCTAATGATGATTACTGTTCTAGATGTAAAAAGAAAATTACTTGTAAACATTATAATTTAGGAGAAAGTTTTATAATTAGATTATTTGCTAGAAAAGATATATGTAAAGCACATAAAGAATTAATAAATGAGATAGTTGATTTAAGTGGGATTTTATTAGAAAATGAACAATAATCAATTTAAAAATTTATTAGAGAAATAATAGAGGAAGTAAAAAATGAACCCAACAATAAATCTAGAACAATATGTTAAAAATATTATAAAATATCATATTAATGATTTCGGTCTAGTTGAATTAGGTAGATTAAGATATGAACTAGATTTATATTTAGCAGCAGGACCAAATAATCTAGAATTTTGCCCTTGTGAAATTTCAGATGAGGGAGAATTAAAAATTTTATTTAAAGATAAATTAAAAGATTGTTGGCATAGATTAGATATTACTATTCCAGCAGTAATAGCTGAACAAGAAAGGTTAGAGAATGAATAACAATGGATAATGAAGAATTTGAAATTAGTTTTTTATTAAAAAGATTGCAAAAAGAGAATAAAGAATTAAGGGAGAAACTTGAAAATGAACAACAATCAGTTCAAAAAAGTAATAAGAACAAAAATTGAAGAAGAAGTAAATGGTAGACAACTAATTTGTTATTATGTAGATATTAACAATAATACAAGAATAATTTATGTATATAATAAAGATTTTGAAATAAAAGGAACCATTAGTCTTTATTTGAATGATCGAGACTGTTCATTAGAATATTCTTTAAATAAAAACAAATTAGTAAGTATTTGTAATTATGAATGCAAGTTTTCTGGTTCGTATTTGGAATTAGATAAGATATTTAATTCTATAGAAATAATGATTGAAGCTATAAAAAGGAATTAAGATGAAAATAACTTTTGAATTTGATGATAATGAACCTAGATTTTATGAAAATCATGAATCAACAAAACTTTATGCAATGGAAAATGCTGAAATATTAGGATTTTCATTACAACAAATATTTAATAAAATAAAATATTGGGAAAAGAATGAAGATAAATATAATGTTTCTACAGATGAAGTAAGAGATGCTTTAGTAGAAATACTAGATAATAATGGTATAAATTTAGAAAGGTTAGGATATTAGATGAGTAATGAGAATATTAAAAGTTTAATTAAAGAGATTATTGAGAAAAGAAAAGAAGCTTTTAGTACACAAATTATAGCAGATGAACTTACTACTAGAAATATTACAGCTTATAAAAATACTATAACTAAAATACTAAAGGAATTAGGTTATTCTTTTGATAAAAGCAGTAAAACTTGGAAATGTAAAAAAGAAAAATCTTTAGAATTACCAGAAACAATAAAAGTGTTTACTCCACATATAATTACTTATATTTTTAATGGAACTAAATTAGAAAAAATGGATCATCACTTCCTGGGAGTATTCTATAAAAAAGAAGATGCAGAAGCACATTTGAGATTACAAATAGATTTTTATGCAAAAATAGCTAAAACTATAACTGATAATAATCCTGAAGCTAAATTCAACATTAGTGTCCACTTATATGAAATGGATGCACATAAATCAGATAAAGGATTTATATTTGCTACAGAATTTATGGGAGAAAATAAATAATGAATAATGAAGAATCACTAGATAAAATGCTTGAAGAATTTTCACAAGAAGAATTAAATTCTAAATCTGATAAAGAGAAAATAGCTGATTTAATTGTAGAAAATCAAATGCTAGAACATAAGATGATGGTTTTAGCAGCATTAGCTATAGGGGCTTCTAAAGTACTTGATTATTATGCAAGTTCTAGTCTAGCTAAACCCACATTTACTATGGTGGATTATTCAAAAGAAGACCAACCCTTATATAGTAAAGCTAAATATAAAGTAACAGAAGTATTAGATACAAAAGGTCCAGATAAAGAATTTTTAGTAGGAATGAATATGTATGATCTAAATATAGATACTGAAACTGCACAAAAAACTTCACAACAAATTTTAGAAAAAATTAAAGAATTAGGTATTATTATAGAAGAAAAATATGAAGAACCTACAGAAGAATCTTTCGAATCAAAAGATAAACAGTTACACTTAGACTTTAATGAAGGTGAAATAGATGAGAACTAAATGGGGTAAAAATTATAATAAACCAACAAAAAGCTTTATTAAAAATCAAGCTATGAATAAATTTAAAGAGCGTTTAAAGCAAATTCTTATTGCTACATTGGATGTACCTTGTGGGTATATAGATGTTTCTACACATTCAAAAGCTGAAGAAGAATTATTATATAAAGAAAAAGTTGAACCAGTAAGAAAACAAGTTTTAAATGATTATGGTGAGATAACTAAAGATTTACCAAGAAAAGAGAAAAAGAGACTAAGAAAGACCCATCAGGAGATTATAGAGATATGGTAAAAGACAATTGTCATGATTGTAAACATAGAGAATTAGGTATTAATTATACAAATTGTAAAAGAAAATGCTCTTATAAATATAAAATGCAAAGATATAGATCTAATAAAGATATAGAAGAGGTAGTTTGTAATCTATATAAAGATGTAAATAATTATTTAAGAGATTGGGTTAAAGAGAATTTTCAGACTAGTGAACAAATAAAAGAGAATCAAGAATTATGTGAAACTTTATTTGATTTTGGGGAATTTGTTCTTAGAAAAATAATTCCTTATTCACCTAAAATGGATTTTATGAATCATGAATTAATGTAAGAAAGGAGATTAAACATGAGAAAAGTTGAAATTGGAACAAGTAATTATACTGAAGTATTTGCTATAGGTGCTAAAATGTATAATGCTAATCATTATTATGAAGTAAGACAAACACCCAGTGAAGGAGCAACTATTTCTGATAAAGGGATTTATGCTAAAATCAAATTTCAAGAAGGCCCTATTAAAGAACGTGGTATAAATGGTTGTCACAATGAAGATTTAATTGCAATAGTAATAGATAGACTTCAAAGTTTTCAAGAAAGTTCTTATGAATGTAAAGAAAATGCCATGGCAATAACAAAACTTGAAGAAGCTTTACTTTGGTTAAGAAAAAGAACTGATGATAGAATCAAAAGAAATGTAGAAGGAACAAGTCAGTTATGATGCCACAAGGATGTGTAGATATAGGAAATATAATCTGTCCTAGAAAAGATAAATGTTTAAGAAGGGAATCAGCAATTTGTGCACCTTCTGGAGTAACACTTTTAGTTAATATGTATGACTATAAAAATGACTGTTGTGAGTACTATATTGAAAATGAAAATATAGAGAAAGGTAATTAGAATGTTTAATATAAAAAAGGAGGACCATTTAATGGAAGTAATACATAAGAAAACTCAAAATAGATACTATATTGATGATGTTGTAATTGATTCAACCAATGAATTAGAACCAGAAAAACAAGTAAAAATTCTTTATAGTAATGATAAAGCCGAAAGATTTGTTAGAGAAGCTCATGAGTTTATCGAAAAATTCTATATACCACATGGATTTAATATTTTAAGTAAAGCTTGTGAATTAGCAATGCAAGATGTAGAAGAATTTCATAATAGAGTTGAATCAGTAAATAATATACAACATAATAAAATAGAAGAAGGTAAACTTACTTGGGAAGATGTTAAAGAATGTGACTGGAGCAATTCTTCTTGTAATGAATGTCAATGCGAAAAAGAGTATATAGGTGAAATGATAGATGTAGATGTTTATAATACTTATAAACAAACAGTAGAAAATAGGTGGTATGCTCCACTATCAATAATTAAACTTTGTGCTTATACTCAATTGAAAGAATTGTTTACTATAAGATGTTCTGATTTTGATTTAGTTAAGAAAGATTATGATAATGCAACTAGTGAATATTTCTTATTAGGTTACAGGTATTTAAGTGATTTTCGCAAAAATCCTTGTCAAGTATGTAAAATACCTTTTAAAGTATTTAATAAGATTCTAGATGCAATAAATACTAGAGTAGAAAAAGGAGAAGATGATGACCAATTCTTTGATGACTAATAGCGAAGATGTTCAATCAGAAATTTTTAAACAATTAGAAGAAATTCTAACTCCTTATTACAAAGAATTAATAAACGAGTCTAATTGGAGGGTATTATCATATAGTATAATAAATAAATTTGATTTTTGGCAATGGGAAAATTCTATATTAAATTATAAAATAATATGTAATAATAATTGTTCAGATCTTATTTTAGAATATGACATACCCTTTTCTGAAGGATGGTTTCTTTATTGTCATTTAAGAAAAGGTCATTTAATGTTAAAATTTGTACCAAAAGAATTCTAATACTTTTGTTTAGCTCTAGAACAATTAAAAGTACTTGTTTTATTTAATTATTCAATTAATAATATAAGTACTTTTTAATGAGGTAAATATGATTGTTCAAGATTATTATGTAGATGGTACAGATTTTGAAATAATTAATTGTCCAGCTTATGATAAAAATATTACAGAAGGGGCTTGTAGAGCACGATATTGTGAGATTACTTGTAGAAAAAATAAAGATTGTATAATCAAATCTCACATGGTAGCTTTATCAGCATTAGTAAATGTAGCTAAAAGAACACCAATAAGTGCTGAATATATTGGTGCAATGGCTTGTTTTAATAGTTTTATTATTCAGAGATAATAATAATTTTACGAGATTTCTTTTCTACAATATTAAATTATACTGTATAACTTAAAATAAGGAGAAATATTATGGCAGTATTTGAATACGACACTCTAGATTTACCTGGAACAGCAGCTCTTGATCCAGAAAAAACGCTTAAAGATATTGGAGTTACTTTAACTAAAGATGATATAGTTGAAGCTGGTGGTGTAGTAGAAGATAATCAAGAAGGTTAAGAGATATGATACTAGGATATAATACATTGAATCTGCCTAATATCGATGCTCTTGATCCAGAAAAAACGCTTAAAGATATCGGAGTTACTTTAACTAAACAGGATCTGATAGATGCTGGAGGTAAAGTAAAACCCGATGAACCAGAACCACCCTATGTGGAAGTAGAATCTTTAGAAGATTTAAGTAATTTAATTTCTGGAGAAGAAGCAAAAATATATGCAGAAATAAAACAAGAATTAGCACTTGCTGCTAATGATAGAATAGTTATTCCAGCTGGTAAAGAAGTAAATCTAAAGATAGATAATAAAATCTCTTGTACTAAAACTGGTTTCTATGTTGAAGATGGCGGTACTTTGAACTTATCTGGAGAAGGTACTATACAAACTTCAAATAAAAGTACTTCTGGAGCAATGATAGAAGTTAAAGGGGCAAATGCTATTGTAAATATAGAAGATGTTACACTTGATGCTATTACAGTAAATGGTAAATCTACAAATAATCAAGCTTATGGGATTTATGCAATGGATGATGCTTCAATTAATTTTAAATCTGGTACTATTAAATGTGCTTATGGATCTTGTATAAGTACAAATAATACTACTGAAGGAGCTACTGTAATTAATGTAGAAGGTGGGGAATTATTATGTGATGGTTCTTATGCAATTTACCTCCCTTCACAATCTACAGTAAATATTAAAGGCGATGCTAAAGTACAAGGTATTAATGCTAGAATGGGCAAATTTAATATTAGTGAAAATGCTCAAATACTACCTACAACCATTACAGAAGCTGATTATGATAATATTGGAAGTAATTTCAATACATCAGGCTGTGTATGGTTAGGTGATACAATAGCAATAATGGCTGGTACATATACTGATGTAGATGGTACTGAATGTATTTTCAATATTAAAGATAATGCAACGGTTACAAGCAACTTTAGATCAGCAATTGGTATTTATGAAGTAGATACTAAAGAAGCTCAAGTAGTTACATTCAATGTAGCTAATGCAGCAAATGTTACTACTAGTGATCAAGGATTTGAAAATATTACAGTTTATAATCATGAATATATAGCTGAACAAGCTCAAGCTGCTGGTAAAACCTACAATCCTTCTGTTCAATCTGATGTTACTGTCAATGTAGCTTAGTCTCATCCTCTACTTTTCTTTCTATTAATATAAGAGAAACAGTTTAAATAATTGTTTCTCTTATTTGTGCCTATAATTTTAATAGTTAAAAATAATAAATAGGAAACTATATATGACTAAAGATAATATATGTCCTTTTAGAAATTATAATATTATGTTACCAGGACCTCCTATACCTAATAATTATTGTGATGTTACTCATAGTTATTGTATATGGCCTTGTGAATATGATAGATGTGATCACTATAAAAAAGCTATTAGGGCTAGAGAAATGTTAGAGAATATTAAGAAAGAAAACAGTAATGCTTAGAAAAAGATTACAAATACTAGAAAAATCTACAACATTAAAAAGTATAGAAGAGATTGATGATTTTATTAAAAAAGTGATTACTACTACAAATGGTTGGTTTGATCCAGAAACACTATGGGAAGTAGAAAACCCATATAAAGTAATGAATAGATTACATGAATTAGGACTAAAAGTTGATACTTATAAGAAAAAAGATAATAAATTTTCCTTAATAGATTTATCTGTACCTTACAAATTAGTAGAAGTATTAGAAGATGATACTTATATAAGTGTTTGTCAATATAATAAAGATAATAAAGATGACAATTTTATGCAAGATTTATTTTTATCACATTGGTTAGATAGACAATGTTATTTTTCTAAGATTGGACCTCACAATGTTTGCTTTATTTGTAACAAAGGAGGAACTTTAAAAGCTTTTCCAGCAAGTTATATAGTAAAAATAGGATTACAAAATCCTAAAATATTTGTAAGTACAAAAGAAGGGATAGAAGAAAAGTATAGAAAGGTTTGTTAAATGAAATTAAGACGATTAACAGATAAAATAGGAATTTTTATTTGGGTTATAGGTATATTTGTTGTACTATTAACTATAGTGGACATAGTATTTAAACCATTTTCACAATTTTGTATAATCCCTATTCAAGTATTAGGAGTAGCTATACAGTTGTTATTAATTATAGTAGGGTGTAGAGCTTTTGATAAAAGATGGAAGTTTTCTTCAAAAGTAAGTGATGCTGTATTAACTTGTTATTTTGTTCAAAATGCTATGCCTACATTAAAAGCTATAGAAGACTATAAAGAGGAGTTAAGAAAGAAGAAAGATGAATAAGTATAAAAATTTAGAGATGTATAAAAAATGTTTTGTAGAATTTGTTAACAGTTCTGGTAAAAAGTTAGCATTATCTACTCATAATCAAAATAAATATCCTTATTTATTAATTGAATCAGGAGAAGGTAAATATAATATTGTAGGAAGAGTAACTAAACCAGAAAAATTAGTAGAATGGTTGAAAGGAGCTAGTTTTAATGAACAAGGGTAATAGTCCAGAGAATTATATATTTGTACCAGGTACAAAAGCTTATGCTATTCATTTAGGGAGAAGAGATTTAAAAGAAAAATGTAAAGCTTGTAATGGTAAAGGTGAAATAATTTTAGATGGGAAAAGTTATACTTGTCCAGCTTGTTCTGGTTGGGGCTTCCATCATGTTAAGACACCTGATGAATGGTTACTTACTTATGAAATGCCTAAGGAAATTACTCAGATAAATATTAGAGAAAAAGAAATACATTATTTTTTCGGTTGTAATGGTTATAATCAAACTGATGTTTTCCTCACTAGAAAAGAAGCTATAAAAGAAATAAATAAAAGAAATAAAAAATTGCAACAAATTCAAGATGCAAAGGAGGCACTAAAAGTATATGAAAACTAAAATGGGTATTGATTATATTATGAGAGTAAAAAATATAGTTAGATATGCTATTAAAGAACTCTCAGATGGAAAAACTTTTTATAATGAATATTTTAAAGGTAATGAATATTCTATATTAAGTAGAGCTGATAGAGCTTTATTCATTCTTTCACAAATAGATGGTAATTCTGAATTAGGTCAACCAGAAAATATACCAGCAAGATTAGAACATTTGATAAAAGGATTGAATAATGAATAGAAATAAGAGAATAATAGATTGCACTCCAAATGAAATATTTAATTTAGGTAAACAGCTTATTGATTATTATTTTGAGAAGAAAAATTATGTAGTAAGTCAAGATCCTATGGATATATTAAGAAAAATAACACAACATAAACCACAATTTAGAGAAGGAGAAATAGTATGCCAAGATCAAAAGGGACTTTAAATTTATATTTTGGATTTCTTCATGAGTCCATATCAAAACAAGTAAAAGAAGAAGGTTATTATTTACCAGAAGAAAAATCTAAATATTTTGATAAATGTTTTGATGCTATAAATCAATTAAAGTTTTTAATAACTGATTCACAATATTCAGCTATATGTAAAAGACTAAATAAAGAAGTCCATAAAACGGTGGAACAATATTTAATGGATGAGAAATTAAAATAATGTATAAAATATATACTAGTTATTTTAGACACAAACAAGTAAAGAAATGGCAACAACCTTCTAGTGATAGACCTTTATTAATTCCTATTTGTAGAGGACTAACTAGACTAGATACAGATTTATATTATAGTTGGTATAGGGAATTAGCACCCTCAGAGGAATTACTTACCAGATACAATAATGTAAGAATCAAATGCCCTAAAATAAGAAAATGGTTTACTGAGAAATATTTAGAAGAGCTTGATGAGCTTAGATATAATGGACTCTTAGAAAAATTTGTAAAAGAATTTCAGCATTTAGTAAAATATAATGATGTGATTTTACTATGTTATGAAAAAAGTTCAGAATTCTGTCATAGACATATTTTAGCTTCTTATCTGAAGAAATATTACAATTTAGATATCCTAGAATATTAAATTTATTTATAAAATATTTTAAAGGTTAAGGGAAATAAATGTCAGAACAAGATAGTGAGTGCAGAATAGATCATAATATGTTAGAGTATTCAATAAATAGACTAACAGAAAAAATAGACGGTATTACTTCTTCTCTAGCAGAAATGAATACTGGCTTACGAGTAATGGACTCTAAAGTAGATGATTTTTCTTATAGATTGAAAAAAGTTGAAGAAAGAGATGCTCAAGTACAAAGTTTAATACAAAAAGTAGACATTATTGTGAAAAAACTTGAGCCAGATGTAGATAGAATTGCTGAAAAACAAAGAAATTTTGAAGATTTGACTAAAGAAGAAGAACATAAATTTGATACCAGATTAACAAAGATTGAGAATAATTGGGGTTGGGTAGTAGCTATAGCTGGTATTAGTTCTGGTATAATAGTTGCTGTTGCTCAACATATAATACTACAAATATTTTTTAAATAGGAGAAATAATGGATAATAGAACTTTGATTGAATCTTTAGAATACCATGTTAATATTTTTGAAGAAGAGTCTAAATTGAAAAATGTTGCTGTAGTAGGGGGTGGAGCAGTTACTGGAGGTTTAGCCGGTAGAGCTATAGGGAGGGGTATAGGTAAACTCCAAGGTGCTAATAAAATAGCTAATACTGTAGCAAAAAATAGAACTGCTGATATAGCCAAAAAAGCAGTTGGACTAAGTGCTAAAAGTTCTATTAAAGGCCAAATCTTAAAACAGGCTCCTACTATAGGTAAAGGTATACAAAAACTAGGTAAAGCAGGAGCATTAGGAGGAGCTATAGCTGGAGGAGTTTTAGCAAAGAAAGCTTATGATCACTTTAAGAATAAAAAGAAATAATAAACAATGCTAGAACAAGACAAAATTAATTATTCTACACCTGATTTAGAAAAAATAAATTCTAAATCTCTTTTATTAGATAGTGAAAAACCTAAACAAAAGAAAAGATTCGGCTTTTCATTTTTCTATAATATATTTAATAAATCCTTCAAAATTAATTTTAAATGGAGAATTTAATATGCCAACAGATAAATCTTTAGTTAAAGACTATTTATATCAACAATATGAAATGGCTCCAGAAGAAGCTGAAAGACATGAAATATTTGTTGAACGTGAATTAGCTAGATTAGAAAAAGAGTTTTGGCGTAAACATAAAAAATTACCAAAAAGAGAAACAGTAGTGGGAGTTGCTTTTTCTCCAGTACCTATATCAAGACACAGAATTATAGAACCACAAGATTATAAAAATATTTTAAATTATAAAACTAGATACTCTTTAGCAGATGATAAAAAAGAATTTCCTTCAATATTTGACAATGAGTTTGTATTTGGAATAAAAACTACTAAAAGAGTATTAATTGGTAGAGTTTATAAAAGGTATAGATGGAACAATGCTGATATTATAGGAATTATTCAACTTATTGCAATGTGTTCTAAAGATGATAGAAGAATAATTCTTGCTTCAGGTTTACATGATTTCCTTTTAGAATATAAATATGAGATATATAATAAGTGGTTTGAACAAGACAGTTCATTAAGTGTTGATGAATTTAGGTGGATTACAAGTGATACATTTAGATGGCTTTGTGAAGAACAGGGTTTTAGACACAGTAAAGCTGTTGCTATGGCTAATATAATGGATTGTTTTCAAAAACATATAGAGAAAAAGAAATGGGACATAGAAATTGAATCCTAAAATTGAAAAAGAAATAAAGAAAGCAGTAGACAATAAAATAATAAGTTGGGCTTTTATCGAATATCTAAAACATTGTGAAAGAGAAATAAGAGCTAAAATTGTAGAAAAAATTATAATGTATACTTTAGGTTCATTTTTTACATTTAATATTCTTAATTTTATTTTCAGAAAAGAAATAGCTGAGATGATAGATGATGTTCAGAACTTAACTAAAGATAAGTTATCTGCTTTTATTGATAAATTAAAGAGATTTAGAGCTAAAAAACATAGTAAATAAAAAGTATAGGGAGAATTTCATGAATTATCATGATATTACTAAGTGTGATATGCTTAATGGGGATGGTTTAAGAGTAGTTTTATGGGTTTCTGGTTGTAGTCATCATTGTAAAGGTTGTCAAAATCCACAAACTTGGGATGGAAATTCTGGAATTCTCTTTGATGAAAAAGCTAAACAAGAATTAATTGAAGCTTTAAAACCAGATTATATTAGTGGTATTACCTTTTCTGGGGGTGATCCACTATATTTATACCACAGAAGAGAAATTTTAGAGCTAATTAAGGAGCTTAAAATTTTATTTCCTATTAAAACTATATGGCTTTATACTGGTTTTACTTTAGAAGAAATAATACAGTGGCCTATAGGAAAAGAATTACTTTCTTTAATTGATGTTTTAGTAGATGGAAGATTTATTTTAGAAGAAAGAGATCCTAATTTACAATGGGTGGGGTCACCTAATCAAAGAGTTATTGATGTACAAAAAACTCTCCAATCTTCACATATAATAAAACATTGTGAAGTATACTACGATAGTTATAAGGGTAAGAGATATTAAATAAAAAGAGGAAGTAGATAATTATCTACTTCCAAAGAAGTTTGGTAAAATATTTTGAAGTTCCTCCTTAATTTCGCTTTGTGAAGGTTAAAATATCTGTTGTATCACCATTACCCTGCTGACTATAGCGATTATATCCACAACCATAAAGTTCACCATCGTTAGTTAAGTACCATGTTGTTGTATTTGAACAAGCAAAATCTTTTACATTACTTGCTCTTTGAGTAAACCTTGTAACATCTGTTGTATCGCCTGAACCTTGTTGACCGTAATTATTCCATCCACAACCATAAAGTTCACCATCGTTAGTTAGATACCATGTAACGCTACTTGAACAAGCAACTTGTGCTACATTACTTGCTCTTTGAGTAAAATGTCTAACACTTGATGTATTTCCTGAACCTTGTTGGCCATAGTTATTACCTCCACAACCATATAATTCACCGTTGTTAGTTAGATACCATGTTGTTATATCTTGGCCAATAATTTGTGCTACGTTACTTGCACGTTGGGTAAAGGTTAAAACATTCGCTGAACTTCCTGAACCTTGTTGATAATAGTAACTATATCCACAACCATAAAGTTTACCATCGTTAGTTACATACCAAGTTGTATAATCTGAGCAAGCAAAATCTTTTACACCACCGGCAATTTTTCGAAATCCTCCAAGGGGTTCCAATTTTGTTTTTATACCCATAATAATTCACCTCCTAAAATATTTTATCAACATAAAAATACCAGTTAAAAAAAATCCTATATAGGACACTCGAAAAAGCTTTATCTTTTTAACAAAAAGAAAACATTTTTTTCATTTCTATATATACTTATAAATAATTCAAATAGGAGAAAAGAAATGAAGATAGATAAATTTCCATCTAGAATTCAAAGTATAATAGAAGAATTTGAATCAAAAGAAAATCAGAAAAGATGGAGATATCTTTTAAAGATAGGTAATAAGACATTAGTAGCATCAAGAATAGAATTCAATGAAAATACAAATGAAGCATTTGTAAAATATTCAGCGTCATCTTCAAATGGTTATAAAATAAATCCTTTATTCATTGAAAAGCTTTCTGATATACAAATAGAAAAAACAAATATTATTAGAAAGAAATTAGGATTAAGAGCACCATTAAAAAGAAGACCGATAGAAAGAGATGAATTAGGAATTCCCATTAAAAAACCAAGAAGAGAGAAAAAGAATAAAGAATTATCAGAATTAGAATTTAAAGCAATGTTTGACCCAAGATTTATTTCTAGTGAAACAAGAGATGAATTATTTGAAGAGAAAAATCTTTCTGGAGGAGCAAGATTACCAAAGAAAGCATTTAAAAAGATAAAACCTGAATTTAGAGAAGCCGTAAAATCTTTCCTTTCTAAATATATAGATTTACATACTATTACAGCTGATTATAAAAGAGATAATTATGGAACACTTTCATTAATAGTAGGAAAAACTTTTACTAATAATGGACAAATTGATCCCAGATTTAAAACATATAAAAGCTTTACTTTAATACATAGACAAGGTAAACCTTATGTAAAAGTAATTCAGAATTCAGTGAAAACTGGAACAGATACTATATTTTATTTAATAAATGAAGATACTTTATTACAAGTTAGTAAAAGTCTTAGGTACAGAAATCGTGGTTAAAGGAGGGTAAACAATGTCAAATGAACAAAATAATTTAAACATTAGAGAAATTGTAAAAGAAGTTGTTAAAGAAGAAATTAAACCCGAATTAGAAAAAATGAAACAACAACAAACTCAACATTTACAAGAAGGTAATATGTATTTGAATGAATAAAGGAATTTTATGGAAGAAAAACAATTAGTTCCAGTACAAGAAAGAACTCTTAGGATATATAAACCCTTTATAAGATGTGCTACTTGTGTTAGAAATATAGATGGACAAAAAATGCAACATGGTTTTTATTCTAAGACATATTGTAATCAATTTAAAGAAACGAGACAAGATCAATACAGTGCCGATTATAATATAGAAAAAGATAGAAAACTTGCACAACATTGTAAATATTATTTACCAGAAATAGGTACTATTGCTGATTTAACATATCTTGAACCTTACGAAATAGTAGATGATATGTTTAAATTAGATAAAGAACATGCTAAAAATTTAAGTGATTTATTTGGTAATAAGTTAAATAATTAGATTTTAATATATTTAATAATATTTATATAAATAATAATGATTAAATATAAGGAGTTAATTTATAATGACTATTTTTAATGGCTTACTAATAATAGCAACTATTTTATTTGTAGATCTTATTATAAACTATTTTTTAATAAATTATAGTAATAAAAAATTTGAGAAATATCAAAATAAAATAGATGAATTAGAAAAAGATAATAGAAAATGTTTTGAACAAATTTCAGGTTTGTTAAATACTTCTGGTAAAACTATAAAATTAATTCAAAAATTTAAAAATCAATCAGGAAATAAATTTCAGAAAATAGATGAAGATTTAAAATCTATTATGAGAATGCATAATGATTTAGTAGATATAGTTTATGAAAGTTTTGCTAATGTATATTGTGATCTTAATGAAGAAGATTGTTCTATTTGTGAATATTATGATAGATGTTCTAAAAGAGATTCCAGTAAAGAAAATGGATTTATAACTTATACAAAAGAACATCCCTCTGAAGATTCTTGTATAGCTTGTAATAGACCTATTAGTTATTCTTCAATAATAATAGACCCAAATGATAAAGATTATTTGACTAAGTTAAAATCTACAATGTATAATTCAGGAGTACCAGAACAAGTAATTAGTCATTATTTAACATATATTAAGGCTCTATTAGAAAAATTGAATCTAGAAGGAAAATATATGGAAATTGCTTGGAATTTTAAAGAAACTGATGTAGTCAAAGGGGCTGGAATTATTACTAATAAACCTATAGATAAAAATGAAATAGATAAAGAAAAACTAATAGATCCTAATTCAAAAATAGTTAAATCTTTAAATAAACTATATAAACAAGATTGATTTATCATTACACTAAAATTCAGAATTCCAGCAATAATAAAACCCTCTATAATATTAAAGGGTTTTTCTTTGTGTTAACTATAAAAAATTCATAAATACATATATAAATTATAAGGAGAAATAAATGACTTTAGAAGAAAATTTTAGTCTTGAACCTGATGAAATTCTAAAAGCTATAGAATTTTCAGTAGAGTCAAGAATGAATTTAGAAAGTGATGAACAAGTTACAATAATAACACATCCTTTAACAATAAAAGCTATTAAAATAGGAATTGCTCAAGGTAAAATATTTAAAAATATTTATTCAAGAATAATATTTTCTCCAGATAGTAATAGTAAACTTAGTGATTTAGTAATTATTCCAGACCATTTGATAGATGAAGTAGTTCAAGAAGAAATAAAAAATCATTTAAATGTTGATAATGAAGTAAAAGAGAAATTGAAAATATTAAATGAAAAAATGGATATCCCTGAAGAAATATTAAATAGAATATCTACTCTTGAAGACAAAGACCTTACTAATGAAGAATTACAATTAAAATGTGAAATTCAAAATCTAATGTTAGATGTAGGAATGAATATTGATTTACATTTTTCTAATACAGATAGTAAAGAACAAAAAGTAAATGAAATAGTAGATAAATTATTAAAAAATAATAAAATACAAAAAGTAGGATTAGAAGGAATTAATAATGACTAAGAAAAGAAAGAGTGAACTTAAAATAGGTTATAATGAACTAAAAAATGGTTGCCCTACTGGAGAAAATGTTTTAGATTTAAAGAACACACCAATCCCTATAGAATCACTAAAAGTATTAATGACTGGAGACTCTAATCAAAAGTTTAGAGTATTATCAAAGAAGATAAATAGGGAAAATGTTAAACTAGTATTAAAACATAGAGAAACCAATGAAAAACTAAAAATAGTTGCACCAATAGAATTTTTAGAATTTCACAAAATCCCTTATAAAAATCCCAAAATACCTACTAATAAATTAATTGAAGGTGTTTTACAAGATAGAGTAAGAAATTGGGAATGTGAAGTAATAATTAAAGATCTATCACAAGAATATGACTTAGTTATTCTAATTGATATAGATTCACAAAAAAGAATAGCTTGTAAAGTTCCTATAAAAGAGATTGAAAAAACTAAATTATATATAGAAAAATGTAAAACTTATAAACAAGCTAATTATTATGATTATAATAAAATAAATATATGGAGGGAGAATGAATGGCAAAGAGAAGTAATGACTCGCCTAAACTTATTAAAATTAACCCGTTAAATAATTCAGATGAAAGTTTGATTGCTATTGCAATTCTTAATGCTTTAATTATACTAAGAGCTAAAGAAAACAATTTAATAAAAATTCCAGAAAGAAAAGAATTAACTAAATTACTAAAAAATGCAAAGTTAGATAATATATTAAAAGCTTTAGATGAGGTTAATGGTATTAAAATAAAAAAAGTATTAGGAGTAGAAGATACATCTCTCACTGGAATTGTTTATATAAACCATCCTTTAAAGGTATTACCTTGTTTAGTATATAGAAACCCCTCTATAAAAGACGGTCAAATAAAATTAGTTAATTCTGGTTTAGGAGATGATGAAGTTTTAATAAGTGAACAACTCTTTAATGAAAAATTGTTTGTAGATAATATATTTGCTTATCAGATATTTCTAAATACAGGCACTAAAGAATTTTTTAAAGATAAAGAATTAAGTTGTAATGATTGTAATCATTATAGTTTTAATTCAGAAGGAGAAGATATTTGTTTATATGATGATATGAACATAAAAGATTGTAATCAATGTTGTAATAAATTTATTGATTGTTTTAAATGGAGAATACCGAAAGGAGAATAAAATGTCAACAATTCCTGCATTTATAAATGCAATTTTTACTCTTAACAAAAAAGGAGAATACCCTTTATATGAAGGTAATATTGATGGTGGTTATACAAAAGTTCTTATAGTTTCTAAAATAGCTTCTGGCTATAATACTAGATATTTTAAAGTTAAACAAATTATTGCTTTAGAAGGACAACAAGCTATAATTCAAACTTTTGATCTCCCTTCTCAAGAATTTGCTTATAGATTGATTGAAAAATCTATTACTGAAAATGCATATATACAAGGAGGAAATGATGAAGAAAATATACCCATCGTTATTACAGGACAACAACAGCAACAATCAAAACAACCAGCAAGAATATCAAAGCCTAATATTATTGATCCAGAAAGAATTGGAGAAGATACAGTTTACGCAGAATACAACAATAATAACGTTAATACCTATCAGCCAGTTGTCACAGCACAGTCTAGAAAACTTGTTGAAGGACATTCAAAAAGACAAAATATGGACCTCCCAGATTACAATGACGCCGGATTTGATCAACTTGCAGCCTTCACCGGTACCCAGTCAGATGAATTCTCCAGTGGAGAAATTAAGATTGCCAACATGTCCAGTTTTGGAAATGGATCAAGCTCAAATAGAAATAGAACTAAAGGCAACTACTCTTCCCTTGAAGATGCACTTGACTCTGGATTCTAGATTACCTAATACAATTTTAATAGATACTAATATAAAGATAGTAAAAGAAAATAATATTGAAGTAATAGTTAAAAGATTAGTAATATCTAGTCTTTTTTCTAATCTTTTAATAATACCAGAAAGTTTTGCTGATTTTATAAGAAAGAGAGAAGGTATAAATGTCTGATTTTGATAAAGATTGGGGATTTGAATGTGATCAATGTGGTCAAACAGTTGGTGGTGGGATTTATGATTTTGATGAATCTCTTGAACTAAGAAAACAAGAAGGTTGGATTAATAGAAAGATAGATGGTGAATGGTATTCCTTTTGTTGTGAAGAATGTTATCAAGACTGGGTAGCAGATCATCAATATAGACCGACTCCGAGAAAAATTCATAAATAAGTTAAATTTACAATAAATACTTATATTTTCTGGAGTAATATTTATGAATAATAGACAACTAATTGAATCTCTTGAAAAATATACTAAGAAAATTCAGGAAGTTTCTGTGAATAAATGGCAAAGAGGTGCTAAAAATTCTTTACCAGGTAGAGAATTTGTTAATCTAAAAAATACAGAACTAACATTAGACCCTGACTATTATTCTGATGAACAGAAGCAAAAGATTTTAAATAAAAGATTTAAAGATGCTCAAAGATATACTTATGCCAATAAAATAGCTGGATTAGATTTAAAAGATTTTGACACTAATAAAATACCAGCTAGAACAATGCAAAAAGCTTTAAGGAGTTATAAATAATGAGATTTAATGAAGTTGATATAGAAGTTAAACATTCTGGTTTACTTGAAGTACCTGCTGGTAAAGAAGTAGACCAATTACCACAATCACATTTTCAAAAATTGATTGATAAAAAAGGTTATGAAGCTATTATTAGAGGACTTACTAATTTAGAAGTTTGGAATAAGAATAAAAATCCTAAACTTAGTCAGTGGGCTTCTAATATGGCAGATAAATTAAAAGTAGTTAATAAGAAAGATGAAGCTTATTCTGGTAAGCTTTTTGAAATGAATGCTAAATTAGCTAAAAAACTAGGTATTAAAACAGTAACTGGTCTAAAGAAAGCTGGACAATATGCTAAAGATACAGTTGCTAAATCAGCTGATACTGCAAGAAATGCAATTGTAGCTGGTGCTGTAGCTCCAGTAGGAGCAGCTATAGCTCAAAAATATAGTCATAAGGATAAAAAGAAAGAACCAAGATATACTGCTGCAGAGGTAGCTGCTCTAGCTGCTGCAATGAAAAACAAAAATGAATCCCTTTCTAATAAATTATTTTCTTATTTGACTATATTAGAAAAAGAACAAAAAGAAGAATCTGGAGTTAAAAAAGTTGCAAAAGGAGCTGCTAAAGGAGCTGGTATAGGTTTAGCTGGAGGAACAGCTTTAGGAGCTGGGGTAGGACATACAGTAGGAAAGGCTTTGACTGGTGGACTCAAAGGTAATTATGCCACTGGATTAGCTGGTGCTGCTACTAAAGGGGTTAGAGCTTTATCAACTGGAGCTGGTGCTGCTGGTGGAGCAGCATTAGGTTTAACAAGAGGTTTAGTTGGGGGAGCTTTAATAGCTGGAGGAAAACATTTATATGATAAACACAAAGCTAAAAAAGAAATTTCTAAAAAGAATGAATCCTTAATTGAAGCTTTAAATAGATTAAAAAGTATTTATGAAGAAGAAGGAATCCCTAAAAAGAAAAGAGTTTTAACTCCTGAACAAAAAGCAAGAAGACAAGAAAGAAGGAGATTGAGAAGACAATTAGAAAAACAAGGTATTTCTACTTCTAAACCTCGTTCTGGTCCAGTTAAAACCATACAAGGAGAACCTAATTTAGCTAAATCTATTGAAAATGCTAAAAAAGCAAAACAAACTACTAATACAGCAAAAACTGCTGGAGCTGCTTCATCAACAGTAAATAAGACTGCCGAAACTACTAAGAAATTTGTTTCAGATGGGGTTAAAAAAGCTACAGGAGCTACTAAAAATACAGTTAATAAAACTCTTAGACATTCACAAGCTTTAAAGAAAGTTTTAAACCGAGCTTCTTTAAGAGGGGGATTAGCTGGTGCTGCTATTACAGCTGGAGTAGGAGCTGCTGGATTAGCTGCTAAGAAAATGTATGATAAAAACAAAAAGAAATAAGGAGATCAAAAATGCAATTTAATGAAATATTTTCTAATACCCCAATAGATGAATCTATCAAGGGTGAAGCTATTAAACAAGGTGCTAAAAAAGCTGCAAGATATGCTAGAGTAATGAGTAAGAAAGCAATAAATAAAACTAAAAAATATTTAAAACAACCTGCTACTAAAGGACAAGTAATAGGGGCTGCTTTAGTAGGGTCAGCTGTAAGAGGTAAAGCTGAAAAGATTCATCAAGCTAAATTAGCTAAAAAACAAAAGAATGAATCGTTAACTCCCTTTAAAGAAAAGAAAACAGTAATAGCTAAAAAATACAAAGGAAAAGATTTTAAGAAAATATTTGGTAAAAATAATATAGCTAAAAAAGCTACTAAAAATGAATCATTAGTAGAAAAACTTGAAAGAGTTACAAATAATGTTAGAACAACTAATGAAGCTAATTTAGCTGGAATAGGTAAATCAGCAGTAAATGGTTTAAAAACATTTGGTAAAAATATTGGTGATACAGCTAAAACAGTAGGAGGAGCAATTAAAAAACACCCAGTAAGAACAGCAGCAATTGCAGGTACTGGTTTAGCTGGTTATGGAGCTTATAAAGGAGTTAAGAAAGCAGTAAATGGAGCTAAGAAAGCTGGTAAAGCTGCTTATCAAGATTGGAAAGTATAATGATATTAGATGACATTCTAAATAAAATAAGATATAAACAATCAGTAGATATTCCTAGACAAGATTTAGTAATGTTGTCTTTAGCATTGTGGAAAGAAGCTAATTTAATTGAAGAAGATAGTACCGAAGCACCTGGTAAAGCTGCTATAGAATATTTACTAAATCAAAAATATATGATTATAGAAAATCCAAAATTAGTAGATTCTGTAATAGATGTTCTTCTTAAAGAAATAGATGGAGTAATTAAAAAAGTGGTAGCAAAATATCATGTTAAAAGAAAAGGTAAAAATTTCTATTTTGATGAAGCCCTTGAGTTTGCTATTATTTCTCCAGATAAAATGAGTGATTGTGAAGATGCTAATCAATTAATAGCTAATCTATATGCTGCACAAGTTGAATTAGAAACTTTAAGAGTACAATTAACTAGGACAAATCTTCAAAATACTTCTCAAACTATATTGGCTAAACAAGCAGTATTAGATAAAGAACAAGAAATAAAAGAGATGAAAAAGAGACTAAGACTGTTTAGTTATTTTGATTCCGTTAGTGATCAAAATAATTTATATAGAAGATCTCTTGGAGAAGCTAAAAAAGAAGTTACTACTGGAGCTATAGCTGGTGGGGTTGTTGGTAGTAAAATTGGTTCAGACAAATTTAAGAAAAAAGCTAATTTTGTTACTAAACAACAAAAGTTTCAACAAAATGTAAAGAACTTAAATAATTCTAAAAAAGAAATGCAAGGTTTAGCTTCAGAAATAAAACATATTTACAATACTGGTCTAAGTCCAAATAAACAAAAGAAAGTAAATAAATTAGTAGGCAAAATGAAACAAACTCTTAAAGACCAAAGACTTCTTAGAAATTCTGTTAAAAAAGGTGGAAAACAAGTAGTTGGTTTATCTAGAGAAGCTGCTAAAAGAGGTTTAAAAACTGGACTTAAAGGAGCTGCTATTGGAGCTGGTATTGGTTTAGGAACTGCTGCAATTCATAAAGCTCTTAATAAAAATGAATCATTAACAGAAAGACTAAATCAACATTTGAGTAGATTAGAGGAAAAAACCTCTACTTTAAATACTTTTAAGGATAATAAGGGGATATATCAACTAGACACTTTTAGAAATAGAGCAAAGAATTTTTTACTCTCTCCTAAAGTAAATAATAGAACTACAATTTCTGCTGCTTTACTTGTAGGAGGAGTTGGTATTAGTTTATTATTGAAAAAGGCTAAAGAAAAAGGAGCAGGAACTACTATAGGTTCTATTAAAAGAGCTGTAAGTAGAGTTCAAAAATCTAGTAAATATACTAATACACAAAAAGCTAAAATAAAAAATTCTGGAGATTTAGCAATAAGAAGAATAAATCAAGTATTTAAGAATAAAAAGGAGATTAACAAATGAAAAATGAATCAGTAGGTCTTAGACTTTTGAATAAGTTAGATATGCTTTCTCAAGGTCAACATATTTTTGAAGAAGTAGATGCACCAGAAAATGATGGGACAGCTGAAGATGCTGCAGAAGCTACAGAAGAAACTTCTGAAACCCTTAAAAGATTAAGAGGTCATTTATATAGATTCCAAGAAGCTGAAGGTGATAAAAAAGCTGTTGGAGCTGGTGCTTTAACTGGAGCTGTTGCTGGGACTGCTTTAGCTAGAAGATCAGCAGAAAAAGCTTATGGATTAAAAAATGCTGCTAAAGGTTTTGCTAAAAAAGGAGCAGAAGCTTCAAAAAATGCTGAATATTTTGCTAATAAAGCAATAGCAAAAGATGCAATGGCAAAAGCTAATAAAGTTGTTGGAAATAAAGCTACTGCTAAAGGTTTTGCCAAATCAGCAGCAGCTTCAGCAGGAGCAGCAGAAAAAGCAGCTAAGGGGGCTAAAGGGTTTGGTAAAGCAGCAAAAGAAGTAATGAAACCTATTACCTCCAAAGGTTTCAAAGGTGGACTTAAGGGGGCAGCAATTGGGGCTGGAGCTGCTTATTTAGGTAAAAAAGCTTATGACTACTTTAAAAATTAATAACTAAAAAAATTCTAACTGGTGATGGCAATACAGAAGAGAGAATAGATTATTTTCTATTCTCTCTTTATTTTTTTGAATTTGAAAGTATTAAAAATCTTCTAATAATTTATGTTTTTATTAAATTAAGGAGATTATATAAAATGGAAATTGCAAATGATCCATCAAACAGAATTATTTTGGAAGAGGGAAAAGATAGAAGAAGAAAATTATTAAATCTTTTTTATAAATATGTTAGAGAAGATGTAGTAATAGTACCCAAATTTGAATATGATAGACTTCTTAAAGAAAATCATACTTTAGAAGTTCAAAATAAATTATTGAATGAAATGAGACAAGCTGAGATAGATAGAAGAGATATACATAGGCCAGTGTAATGACTAATTTATTTTTATTAGAAAAGATCCCTTTAATAGAAAATATTAACTTAAATCTTTTATTTGACAAAGAAATGAATTTAAGAGAATTAGTTGATGCATATATTCAAATAGAAGCACAATTGAATGAAAAAGAAACTTATAAAATAACAAAAAAGTTAAGATATGTCTATGAAGATAAAATAATTAGTTTTGATAGATTATTAAATTTTGTTATTAAATTTTTAAATGAAATAATCTATCAAATAGAAGCTATTGACTCTGGTTTAAACTTATCTCCAGAATTTTATTTGAATTTTCCAGGTTTAAGTAATGTTAATATAAAAATTAGGAAAAATTTAAAAAAGTCCATTGGAAATATTACAGAGTATAAATTACAGCCTTATATAATTAAACTATATACAATATTAACAAGTTATAAAGGAACTGATATTTTGCAAAAGAAAAAATACCAAAAAATGATAGAAGCTCAAGAAGATTCAATGAAATACCAAGGAGGTTATTAAATGGAAACATTTTTATTGTTATTATTAGGAGCTGTTATTTATGCTATTTATTTAATAATAGAATTTGCAATTCCTATAGCATTAATATATTTAATACTATCACATCCTCATAATACTACTATTTGGGTTTGGGCAATATTACTTTTAGTATGGTTTATTACTAGAATGACAGTTTATATAATTAAAGAGGTTAAGAAGAAATGAATGATCTAAGTTTAGGTGAACAAGGAGAAGCTTTGTTCAATGGTAAATCTTTAGATGATATTACATTAGATGATGTAGAAGAATTTAAAGAAGCTTACTATGAAGGAGACCCAAAGATATCAGATGAAGAATATGATGAGATAATTCAAAAGAAATTCGAAGGAAAAGATCCAACATTAGGCTACCAAGTAAATAAATCTTCTGGGTTAAGATTTGAAGTTAAACAACATGAAATAAGAATGAAGGGTCAAGACAAAATTCTTTCTTGGGAAGAATATTTGAATTGGATTGATGAGACCGATACTTATTTTGGTAAAAAATTAGAATATTTAGTTCAATATAAGTTAGATGGTTTATCTCTTTCATTAACTTATGAAAAAGGGCAATTAAAAGAAGCTTTACTTAGAGGAGATGGTTCACAAGGTGAAAACATATTAAATTCTGCAGTACTATTTAAAGGGGTTAAAAAACTAATTCCTTATAAGGATTCAAAAATATATGTAAGAGGTGAAATAGTATTAACACAAGAAGATTTTGAGAAAATCCCTTTAGAGAAAAAATCAAATAGAAGAAATGTTGCAGCTGGAGTAGCAAGAAGAATTGATCCAGAATTTGCACCTTATTTAAGTTTTGTTGCTTGGGGTATTGAGGGAGATATAGAATTTGATACAGAAGCAGATAAAATAAAATTTCTTCAAAGAACTTTAGGTTTTAATACAGTAAAAACAATAAGAAGTTCACAATTTACAGAAGAGGTATATAAGGATTATGGTGATAAAAGAGACAAATTAGATCTATTAATAGATGGTATGGTTATTAAGATAAATGATTTATCACTAAGAAATCAATTAGATGAAAATCCAGATACACAACATGGTCAAGTAGCTTTAAAATTTCCTGCAATGAGAAAAGCTTCAACACTTAAAAAAGTAGAATGGATTACTGGTAAAACTGGTAAAGTAGCTCCTACAGCAGTAATTGAGCCTATAGAATTACTGGGTAGTGTTATTGGTAGAGTTACATTATGTAGTTTACAAGAAATAGAAAGACTTGATCTACAATTAAATGAGAAGATTTGGGTAGAAAAAAGAGGAGACGTAATTCCAAAAATATATGCTTATGATGATGAAATATCTACAGCAAATAATCAAATCCCTTTAGAAATACCAGATAGGTGCCCAAGTTGTGGTAGTAGATTAAAACGTATAGGAGCTGACTTATATTGTACAAATGATAATTGTAAAGCTCAATTAGGTGGTAGAGTTGAATCAGTATTTAAAGCTTTAGATATAAAAGGTTTTGGAGAAGTTGTTTGTGATCAACTTGTAGAAGCTGATTGTATAAAAAAGATTTCAGATATATTTACTTTAGATACTTATCATTTAGAAACAGCTTGTGGCTATAGATTAGATAACTCTAAAAATTTAATTAATAGAATTAAAGAAAGAATAGATAAGGGTATTACTTTATCAGAATTAATACAGATATTACAAATACCCAATGTAGGAAGATCTGCTGGAGATAAAATACAAGATGTATATGATGATATAGATGAATTAATATTCTTTGCTGAACAAGGAGAAGTTAATAAATTTACTAAAGTACTAGGAGAAGCTGCTGGTTTAGCTTTATATAAGGGTTTACTTAATATGTCAGATCAAATAGACGATATTCTTCAAGTAGTAAAAATAGTAAAACCCACTAAAGATGATTCAGAATATCATGGAGCTTTTTGTTTTACAGGTTTTAGAGATAAAGATTTAGCTAAACAATTAGATGACTTAGGTTATAAAGAATTATCTTCTGTAACTAAAGCTTGTACATTATTAGTTAGTAAGGAAATGTCATTAACAGGTAAACTAAAGAAAGCACAAGAAAGAGGAGTTAAAGTAATTTCCTTATCTCAATTGAAACAAATGCTAGCAGATGGAACTTTAGTTTAAATTATTTATAATAACATTTGGAGAAAAAATTGTATAATCGATTTAATAATTTTCAGCTAGATTTACAAGAAAGAGTTTCTGTGGCAAGATCATTTAGTATTGCTACTGGGGTTAATTCAGCTGAAAAACTAAAAGAGTATCTATGGAAAGTAATTCATAATGAAAATGCTAATAGGAAATTATATTATAGATTATTAGATGCTGGTTTAAATAAGCCAGTGTTGATAAGAGATCAAGCTTTAGAAATTCTACCTGGTAAGTTTATTGATATTTATTTTGTTCTTAGAGACGCTAATAAATCAGCACCAAGAGGACAACAAGGAGTAGATAATTCTATTTTTAAAAAATCCAGAATAAATATTTCATTATATGCTAATTTAGAAGACGATTATATTGAATGGAGAGATACTTATCCAGCTACAATAGATCATGAATTAACTCACACCTTTCAATCTATGGATATAGCTGTAAGATATCTTTTACAGAAAAATAGAAAATTTCCAAATTATCAACCAAATTATGATGATATTATCAAATTAATGACTAGAATAAATGATAAAAATAGGAAATTCAATACTAAATTTAAAGGACTTAATACAGATTTTAATATAGCTTTAGATTATATTTCTTCAGATAGAGAAATGGGAGCAAGAGCTCATGCATTTCTTAGACAGTTGTATAGTAAAGATAAAAATCTTTTTAATGATGTAATTAGTTATTGTGAACATGGTTGGCCTACTTTTGATTATTTGAATAGAAAATTAAGTAAGGGTAATTGGCATGGTTGGTCAGATTTAGATAATTTAAGTAGAAATGAAATAAAGGCTTTAGGTTATAAAGAAGAAGAAACAAATGGTTTTGCTTTAAAATATGATTTTTTAGATAAAGCGTATGATTGGTATACAACACAATACAAACAGTAGGAGAAGAAAATGAATACAAATTTTGATAACCTAGTATCTATAAATGATTTTCGTGATCCTGGTGATTTCATATATAATTCTGATTTAGTTGTTTTTACAGAGTATGGAGCCCAGTTAAAAAATTTAATTCCTAAAAATGTTGCTTTAGGAGCTACTTATTGGAAATCAGTTGATGCTAATTATGGAAATGGTGATATAACTTTATCAGCTATAATAGCTGGGAATGTCAATGTACAAAGTCATAAACTTTGTTTAGTGGGAGGACAATATCCAAAATTATTAGAATACTATTTAACTAACTTAAATACTTTTGCAGATTGTATTCCTTCTGGTTCTATAGTTTTTCAATTTCATCCAAATTATTCAGGAACTCCAAAACAAACACAATATATTTTTCATTGGGGTATAGGTGATTCAGATAATGAAGATGTAGAAAATGAAGAAACACATCAATTAGAAGAACCTTATTCTAGAAAGAATTATTTAGAAATTCTTCATACTGTTACTGGAGATATTATTTATAATATTTATGATAAATCTGGTAATGTTTATCAATCTAAAGTAGAATCGGTATTAATAGAAGAAGCATTAAGACCATACGAATTTAAGTTTTTATGGGATTATACTACTGATATAAATAATGAAACAAGAATCAAAATATATTTATACTTTGAAGGTGAACTATTAGATGTTTTTGATTTTGATGGTGAAAATTTCAATTTAGGAAAAATAGTTAATTTAGGTTTTGGTCAATCTGATCCAAAATTACCTTTTCCAAATTATTACATATCTAGTTTATTAGTAGATAAACTTCCTTCTGATTTTGATAAAGAGTATTATTGTCCTCAAGTATATAGCACAAGAGGTTATATTCCTATGTTTGAGACAAGATATACTATTTCTCCACAAAAAATAGAGCCTATAAGTCACATTACTTTAGAAGCTCTTCAAGATATTAAAGTAATAGTAAATGAATCTACTATTGCAGAAGGTTATAAAGAATATATTGGTTATACTTTTAAACTAGGTTGTAAAGAATACTTTTTTGATAGATCTACTCTAACATGGAAAGAACATATTTATCCAGAAGATATTTCAGATTTACCTCACATGTTATTATATAAAGATCAACTTATTACTGAAGGGGTTACTTTTAAGTGCATTCCCTATCTAAGATCAGTTGATGGTAAAGGTACTCCTCAAATATTATCTATGACTACAACTTATAATGAGTATGTACCATGTAAAGAAAATCCCCCTGTAGCATTAATATATGGCTATATCAAAGATGTTTTAGGTAATCCTGTATGTAATGCTAAAATCATGATTTCTCCTTCTAAAGCAAGTGTAGCTGGTACAGGAAATTATATTTTACCACAAATGACTAAAATTATTAGAAGTGGGCAAAATGGTTATTGGGATGCTGAATTAGCTTTATCAGATATATTTGATCCAGAAATATTATATAATATTCAAATAATTATTAGAGAAAAAGTTGTATATCAAAGAGCTAATATAAGAATAATGAGAGAGGGTACTATTAGATTTGAAGAGTTGATTGAGGAGAATAATCGTGACTGTTATTGTTAATGAAGATATAATAGCTTTAGAAAGAACTACTGAAGGAAAATTTCAAAATCTAATAAATGACCTAAATAAATATGCTGGACTAATAAATGATTTAGAAGCACAATTTGGTCAATTAGGTATGGTTTCTAGAATAGAGAAATTACTAGAAAGAAGTATGGCTAAAAGATTAGGTTGGAATGTAAGAATAATTTCTGAAATAGACAAAGACTATATTAGAAATATTTCTATTTCAACAATTATTCCTACTTTAATATTATCTAGAAAATTTACTACAGATTTTATTAAAGCTATTAAACAAGGTGATTGTAAAAATATTTTATTGAAATTGAAAAATGATTTAAAAGCTAAAGCAAAAGAAGTAGTTAGAGAAGGGAATGACCCTTTCGAAGAAAGTATGATTAAACAAAATTATATAGTAATAGAGGCTTCTACTGTTGGGGGCTGTTTTCATGCTGCTTTACCGGTGAACGCTTTATCATTAGTTGATACAGATGATGCCAATAATGCTTATATAGCTAAAGAGACTAAGAAAAACCATTTTATTTTAAAATCAACTAAAGAACAAATGAAAGCTGCTGTAATAAAAGCTTTATACAATAAAGGCTTGTCAGAAGATCAATTAAATAAATATTTAAAAATAGCTATGTTAGGAAATTATAAAATAATTAAAGAACACATACAAGAAAACATTAATAAAAACTATAAAATATTAGGAAGCAAGATAATTGTTTCATCTATTTATAATAAAGGGGAATAAGAATGTTCTATACAAATAATCCTATAACAAATTTTTTAAACTCATTTTATGATAGAGCTGATATAGGTGTTCAACAATTAGACCCACAATCTCAATTTGCATCAGTTAAATCAGGAGTTAGAGAATTTGATCAGTATTATAAACAATCTGTATTTGCGCAAATATTAGAAAGAATTGCTGGAACAATTGACTCAAGGGGAAACTTATTTAGCCGTTTAAGAAATTTTAAAGATGACCCATTAGCAATTACTATGATTGATATTTTTATAGAAGATGGTTTTTCACAAACACAAAATAAAGATTTTTATGAAGTAACTTACTCCCCCATAAATAATTCTGCTGAAGAAGATGATCTTGAGCCAGAAGATGAAGAAACAGAAATTATTGAAGATGAAAAAATAAAAGAAATACAAGATGTAATAAATGCTTGTGAAAAGAAATTTCTTTTAAAATCAAAATTTAAAAATATTTTATTTGATCTATTTCTTTTAGGTGAATGGATGTGGGAAACAAAGTATGAAAAAAATGGAGATCCAAAAACAGGTGGTTTACAGTCTATAAAAGATAATAAGCTAGTTGATAATATTATAGGTATATATGAAGATGAAGTAGTATCTTCCTATATTGAAATTTGTCAATCTAGTATGGGTGAACCTAATGGAGGAATTAGAGAAATTGATAAAGATAATATACTTCATCTGGTGCTAAATCCTGGTACAATTCGTTTTTATATAAATGAGAACTATGGTCTTTCTGGTTATAATTACAATACTGGTTTTAATAGGAGTTCAAGTTATGTAGCTGGTTGGAATAGTAATACTTCTGGTTTTAATAGTTCAAATACAATAGATGACCCAGCTAATAATTATAGAACTCCCTTAGATCAACCTACTAAAGGTTCTAAAATGCTTTCTAAATATATTAGAACTGGTAGATCAGTATTATATAGTTCACTTAAAACACTTGAGAAGTTGGCTTTATTAGATATGACTAATTTAGCTTTACTCTTAAAAAGAGCTTTAAGTCCAACTATAATGAATGTTCAAGTACCAGAAAGTTATTCATACAAGAAAGCATTAGAAGCTGCTACAGCTTATGAACAATGGTTTTATGATTCTACAGAAGAAACAAGAAATACTTTTTCACAAACTGGAGTTGATAATATCAACTTTAATAGAATATTAGAATTATCTCAAAAATTCAAATGTATGCCAGTATGGGGAGATTCCAAAGGTGCATTACAAACTCTTGACTTAGCTGATACAAGAGATAATAGAGATGCTATTAATGATATTAAAGATGAACTTTCACTTACTTCAGGAATCCCTTATTATTATTTTAACCCTCAAGCAGGAGGGATGGAAAAGAAAGAGATGTTAAAAACTTATGCAAAATATGCAAGGAAATTACATATTTTGCAACAGTCTATAGCTAATTCAGTAATAGAACTTCATTATAAAAATTTGAAATATAAAGGTTATAAAGTTAACAGAGAAGATATAGCAGTTAAATTTAAAGCTATTGTTAATGCTGATTCACTTGAATCTATTGAAGAAATAATTAATTTGTTTACAGCATTGACAGAAATAGTTGGTTCATTAGATGCATTTGCTTCTTCACAAGCATTACATGTAAGAGTAGTAACAAAAGCATTTATGAAATACTTTAGATTTATTACTCAATCATATCCATTTATACAAGATATGCTAGAAGAAGCTCCAGAACAAACTCTAACTGATAACCCTGATTTATTAGTTGGTAATATGGGACCAGGTATGATGGGTTATGCTGATCCTAATATGAATCCAGAAGATGTAGTTGCAATGCAACAACCACAAATAGATCCACAAACTGGACAACCTTTACAGCTTTCAGCAACACCACAACAAGCTGAGTATGCTGAAGCTTATGAATTATTTGGTACAACAGATTTGAATGAAGGTATGTCAAGGTTTAAATATAAATTAGCAAAGAAAATGTCCAAAAAAGTAGAAAGTTTAGATGAAGCCATAACTAATAAACCATATAGATATAGTCAGACTTCTTTCTAGAAAAATTAGATTAAAATAAAGTTGAAAGAGAAAAGTTGTGAACCCTTTAAGAATATTCAATCAAGTTATATCTGATTTCAAAACTAGAATTAGAAAAAAGTTTGCTAAAACTTTAGGGATTAAAGATATAGGAGCTTATAAAAAAGAAATTCAAGAAATGTTAGATGATCTTGAATCAGTAGCTCAACCAGAAGTAATAGAAGAGTTAGTAGAACAATATGGTATACAAGGGGCTGCACAACATTATATAGAACTAAATAAATATTATAGAGAGTATTATTTCTTTATAATTAAAGAAGTGAAAAAAGCTGAAAATACAACTAATGAATTTAAGAATTTTGCTAGAAGAGCTGAGGCTGAGTGGGAAAGTACTTATAAAGAGATTATTCAATATTTGTATGATAAAAAACAAAGAATGCTTTATGGTGATACTAATGAAGATGTAAAAACATATAAAGCAAATTCTTTTGCTGATCAACCATTACCCTGGCTTAGAAAAGAAGAATTAAATGAAGAAGATATATTTAATTCAGACTATATTCCAGAAGGATTATTTGGTGCTTCAGTTGGTGTTGCTGGAGGAGCAGCAGTTGCGGTAGCTATATCCTCTTTATCGGCAGCATTTCATATTCATCCTAAAGTATTTACTGGTATTTCTACTGCAGTAGGAGCTTTGATAGGGCATTTTATTCAAAAACACTATTTTATAGATTTTACTAATTATGTAAAATTAAAAAGATATATAACACATTACCCAGAATCATTTGAAGTTATTTGTGATTTAATGGCAAAGAATGCAGTTAAGTTTCAACAAAAAGACCCAGTAAAATATAAAAAGATTTTAATGAATTTAAAGAGACTTCAACAAAATCCTCCAGAAATATATAAGAATTATTTGGATGATGAAATAGAAGCTGAAGAATCTAATTTAGATAGTGGTCTATTTGATGTAAAGGATAGAGAAGGTAATTTAATTAAGTCAGGTACAAGTCAAATAGTAAATAATAATTATTATAATAGAGATTCTAGAATATCTAGAAGAGACAGATTCTCCTCTAGAAGAGCTCTTTCCAGAAGAAGAGATTACGATATGGATGACTTAACTAATAATAAGAGTATATCACATGATCAATTAGCTATACAAACAAAAGATTTGTTAGGAGATTTATAATATGCAACAAGTAGGTCAAAGAAGATTAAAACCAAAAAGAACTCCTGAACAAATTAAACAGGATAAAATAAATAAGCTTAAAAATGATATTACAAAATTGAGACAAAAGAAAGCTGTATTAAGATTAGAATTAGCACAACAAAGACAAAATGCTAAATCAGCTGAATATAAGGCAAGGCTAGATGCAATAGATCAAAAAGTTACAGAAAAGATGCAACAAATGAGAGATATTGCTACTGGAGTAGTACATAAAGTAGGACAAGTAGCTGCAAGTCCAGTTACTTTAGCTAAAAGAGTTTGGGATGATTGGCAGGTATAGATGAATTTATCAGAAAAACTAAATAAAGTAATAGAAAAACTAAATAATAAAATAGAAGCAATTCAAGTAAGTTATTATGATAAACTGAATGAAGATGCTACATTGTATTATTTCTATTACAATCAAAACAATGATCCTACTATAGTAAGTTGTCCTATAGGAGGAAAACCAACTAGTGAGTCTTTAGCAATATCTTTACCTAGTTCAGTACATCAAGATTTAGACTTTAGACCAAATTCAACTATTTCAGAAAGTCAACTTGAATCAGTAATTAAGACATTTAAGATTTTGACTGAAAACGTGTTAAGAAAAAATGTAGAAAATGGTAGAGTAATTCGTAAAAGAGTTACTACTATAGAAAAACCAAATACTATAAAACCCTTAGTAAATAAGATTAAAAGTAAAAAAGCTGGCTTATATGCACAAACTGCAGCAGCAAGAATTAAAAGGGAACGTTCTAATAACGTTAGAGATATATTAAATTTAGATAAACAGGCTAAGAAAGATAAGTCCGTTTTAGAGAATAAGGAGAATATAATGAATAGAAATGACTTTAATCGTCGTACTTATAAGTTACATGAAACTTATATGACGTATCCTCAAGCTCGTTCAATTGCTGATGATATTGTAAATACATTATATACAAAGAAACTTGCTTCTTACAATATTAAATACCCACAAACAGGTACTTGTGTTGTAGATCAAAAAGGTTTCTCCATTGATTTTGGAATGATGAATCGTAAATATATGGCAAAAGAACAACTCCTAGACTATATTGCTAAAGATATTCTAGGAAGATGTTCTAGAGGCGAAGAATTACCTGAAGAAGTTGCAAAGAAAATTACGCTTCATCAGGTTTAAGGAGATAATGTTAAATGGGACTAATTTCATTAAATGAAGTATGGGACTTCAATAGTTCTGATATAGCAGCTATTGGATCAGATACTCCTTATAAATTAACTGAAGATTATCTAGTAGAAGGAGCTACTGCTCCAGAAGTAGATGGTAAAATAATACTAGGAAAAGTAATGGGCCCTAGCTTTTTTGGAGATGGAGTTTCACGTAATCAGAGATTTTACCCTAGATCTCTTTGGGAAAGACAATTATCTTTACCAAGAATTAAAGAAAGATTAGCTAATCGTACAATGTTAGGTACAATTGGGCATGATGATGGTCCAGTAACCGAACAAGATATCTCTTCTGGTAGAGTATCTCATATTATTACTAATCTTTATTTAAAAGAGAATAATCAAGGTATTTCTGAATTACTTATATTGAATACTCCAGCCGGTAGAAATCTTTATACTTTGATGAAAGCTGGTAGTCGGTTAAAGATTTCCACTAGAGCGCAAGGGCAATTTCTAGAAGGAGAAACTCATAATGGGCTTCCTATAGTAGATCCAAAAACTTTTGTGTTAGAAGGTCTAGATATTGTTATTGAACCAGGATTTATAGAAACTGACCCAAGACTTCAAGAGTCCTTGAACAGAGTTACTCAGAGAGTTACTTCTATTTTAGAATCTAGAAGAAATATTACCAGCAACGTTAATAATACAAAATCAATAAAAGAAAACAAAGGAGAAAACATTATGGAAATTACAGAACAACTATTACAAGAAGTTAGATCAGCTTCTAATGTTTACAAAACAATGTATGAAGAACAAAAGAAATTAAGAGAAGAAGCTGAAGATGACAAAAAAGAAGCTGAAAAAGAATGTGAAGAATGCAAAAAAGAATTAGAAGAATGCAAAAAACAATTATCAGCTTATAGAATGCTTGGAGAAGCTGCTGACTTATCACAAACTATTCAAGAATATGCAGAATTAGGTTTCTCTTCTCCCACAGAAGCAGCATTTATTCTTAATTCTTTAAAAGAAGAAGCAGAAGATGCTATAGATAAAGAAGAAGTAGAAGACATTAAAAAAGATGTAAAAGAAGCTGCTGAACTTTTGGCTCAATATGAATCTTTAGGTACAGTAGATGAACTTAAAGCTATTAAAGAAAAAGCAGAAGAATTAGTTGATGAACTTGATAAAAAAGAAGAAGATGAAGTTACTGAAAGACTTTGCAGAAAATATCAACTTCCCGAATCTATTGTTCGTAAATTCGTTGAAACTTCAGAAGATGAAGAAGAAGCTGAAAAAGAAATTGAAGAAGCTTTAGAAGGTATGCCTGATCCAGAAGTAGATGATAAATCTGGTACTGATTTAGATGACTTCGAAAACGATCACGAACTTCCTAACAAAGTAAATAATAATGATGTAGAAGCAGTTCCTGATGTAGTTGAAGAGTCTTTGAAAAAATTAGCTAGTAAACCTAAATCAGCAATCTTAGAAGGCTATAAACCTGGTTCATTAGTTAAATCTATGTTTGATTAATCATTTTTCTTCTTATATAAACTAATAAATAACCCTTTGATTAAAAAATCAAAGGGTTATTTAATGTAAATTCTTATTATATCATATATAAAATCAAAAGGAGGAAGTAATGTCAATATTTTTCAAAAATACTAGTAAAACTAAATCAATTAGTTTAAGATATGGTGATGGTAATAATAATATGATTCAATTAAAACCTGGCCAACAACAACCCATACCTTCAATATTTAATAAACAAAAACTACAATCTTATTTACGTTTATTTAAAGATTTGAAAATAGTAGAAGAACTTGAAGAAATAAAAGAAGAAAATAATGATATAACAGGAGAAGTAAATGGAGATTCTATTAAAGATAATTCAGAAAGTCAATTATCTACACCAGACGATACCTCAGGAGAACAGCAAGATAATCTTAATTCACAAGATGATAATCAACAGACAGAAAATCAAGAGGGAAACAATGATCCAGTAGTAAATGGACCTGTTGAAGGGGAACAGCCAGAAAATCAAGAAGGGGACAATGATCCAGTAATAAATGGGTCTGTTGAAGGAGAACAGACAGAAAATAGAAATACTGAAGATCAAGAAAAAGATAAACTTCCTATATATACTGAAAAAGAATTAAATAAATTATCTGCTGGAGAAATAAAAGAGATTGCTAAAAAATTAGGTATTGAAGTTACAGAAGATTCTACTAAAAAAGCATTAATACCTGTTATATTAAATAAACAAGGAAAATTAGAATAATGAATAATATGACAAAATATTCTAAAGAGATTATAGAAGAATTGTATATTAATCAAAATAAAACTAGAAAAGAGATTTGTGAAATTTTAAAAATTTCTTGTAAAAAGTTTTGTAAGATGATAAAAGATTATGATATATATAAATCTAAAGATAAAATAATTTCTAGAATAAAACAGTCTAACATAAATACTTATGCTACTGGGAAACCTCAAGAAAAAATAAAACAAACTTTTATAAAAAATTGGGGAGTTGAAAACCCCAATAAATTACTTACAATTCAGAATAAGAAAATTAATACTTCTTTAGAAAGATATGGAGAATCCCATCCCAATAAATCTAAAGAAGTAAAAATTAAAATTTCTCAAAGTAATAAAAAAGTATATGCTACTGGAAAACCTCAAATAAAACAACAAGAAACTTTTCAAAAAAAATATGGATATAATACCCCTCTATTAATTCCTAAAATTAGAGATAAGATTAGAGAAGGTTTTGATTCAGGTATTACACAACTGAAAGACTATAAAACCAAAAAGAAAAATAAATCTTTTAATAAATCAAAACCAGAAGAAGAAGCTTATCAATTACTCTTAACAAAATTTCCAGTAGAAGATATTGAGAGACAATATAGATCTGAATTATACCCATTTAATTGTGATTTTTATATCAAATCCTTAGATCTATTTATAGAATGTAATTTTCATTGGACACATGGGAAATACCCCTATACGAATATTAAAGACCCTTTATTAGAAAAATGGGAAACAAGAAAAGATAAAAAATTCTATCAAAAAGCAATTGAAGTATATACTAGATTCGATCCTTTAAAAAGAAAAATGGCTCAACAAAATAATCTTAATTGGATTGAATTCTTTACTTTAGCTGATATTTACAATTATATAAAGGAGTTATAATGTTATTATTAGAAGAAGCAATAAGAACAGTTGTTACTTCTCTGGGTAATCAGATCATTCCACTAGAAGCTTTTTCTCTAGATAAAGATACAATACAGCAGGATATGTTTTTACCTACATTAAGAGAATATCAAGAGTATTTTCCAAACATAAAGACTAAAACTATTACTGCAAATTCATTAGGAGGATCTGATATAGTAATTAATTTACCTGATTGTATTGGATCTCCTTTGAGTATGAGATTTGGGGGCTATCCTAATGTACCTCCTTTGAATAGTCTTTATTCTAAACCAGATTGGAGTTGGGATTTTCAAACTAAAACTCTTCATACTGTAATGGGAGGAGGCCCCTGGATACTTACTTATGCAGCTAATTATACTTTAGAAAATGCTCAAGTAATAGAGTCTTTCCAGACTCTTAAAGATGAAGATGAAATCTCCTTTAAAATAAGAGGTGAGTTCAAGGGTAAATCTTTAAAGATTACTAGGAAGAAAGATAAACTTTCAATGAAAGTAGTTGATGTTTATAAAAAAGATGGACTCACGTATGGGGAATTAGAAGGTCAATTAGGAGCTGGTAGAATTTGTTTAAATGATTTAAGATGTAAACTTGAATTAGATTCTACTAGAGACGATGAGCTTATTATAGAATACATTTCTAAATATAAAGCTATACAAGAGTTAACTTTTCAAAATATGGAATTTCTTATTTGGTTTGCAAGTAAATTACTTACTTCAATAGGTTCTCTTAAACTAATGACTCAATTAGATGGTATGCCATTTAATATTGCAATTGATGATCTAAGAACAAGAGGTCTTGAATTAGTTAATCAAGTAGAAACTGATTTAAAAGTACAAAAACAAGAATTTTATTCTTGGACAGGAAGTAAATATTAGGAGTAGATAATGCCAGATAATTTTAAAGAATCACCTGATTATAAAGCTGATCAACATATTTCAAAAGAGAATCTAAAAGATTTAGCATTATCTACAACCGATGTAGTTGATGCTTATAATTCTGATAGGGCTGATAGACTAGAGAATAATTGGACAGCTAAGTCTCTTTATGCTTCTACTATTAGTTTTAAAGCTTGGAGAAAGAAATATTCTAAGCCAGGAAATATAGTTTTAAAGAAACCTACTCCCTTTGCTGGTACTTCTTCTATAATGTTTAATGCTACAATGAAGGGTGTTACACAGTATCCAGATTTACATAGAGTAGTAATTATGTTTTCAGGTTTGAAATTTGCTAAAGAACCTTTTAAAAATTGTATTGATGTTGAATATAAGGGCAAAGTTTATTATGTAGAAAAACCCAGTCTTAATAAAACTACTATAAGAGTTAGATGTTCTTGTAAAGATTTTTATTTCTGTTTTAGTTTATGGGATTATTTGAATAGAGCAATAGTAGGTCCTAAACCTAAAAAATATACAAGAAAAACACCTCCTCCAAGTCAAGGAGGTAGACCTTATGTAAATCCTGGAAAGATACCTGGTTTATGTAAACATATATTTTGGTTAATGAGATATTTAAAACAAAAGGGTTGGGTAAGAACATAAAATTTTAAGGAGCAAATAAGATGAATAATACAGACTTAACAGAGAAACTTTGTCTACATATAATTAGAAATTCCAACCCTTCAGAAATATCAGAAGGAATAGCTGGTAAAGAAGCTATAAGATTTTTAAAAGACTCTGGTATACTTATTCTTCAAATTAAGAAATTAAAAGAAAATCAGGAACTGTTTTTAGACTTGATTGAACCTGTAGGGTTTGTTTCCATATTAAAAGAAGATAATAAATATGTAATAACAATAGTTATTAAAGGTCAAAAAAGTAAAGTTATAATAGTAGAAAAACCATTAGAAGTTTATAAAAAGATTTTTGATATATTTAAAGATCAAATGACTACTGGTATTAAGAATTTGAAATTAAAATATGAAGTCCATAATTAATAAAGGCACAATATGCTAAATAATACACTTAATGAAATATTTAATGAAGTAGATAAAATAGACACACATACAAATAACCAATGTATGAATTGTGGAGCTAATTTACCCAATGAATATGCTACTAAATGTGAAGTATGTGGTTATGATTGTATAAGTGAATTTAGTTGCCCATACAAAGTAATAAAACAAATCCCTATACAAAATTCTCCAGTTACTTTAGCATTTTGTGAATTATCTAAAAAACAATGTAATGTACAAGGGTTAGACTTTGAAATCTGTTCAGTATTTAGAAGTTTAGATTCATTAAAGGATGATTAATATGTTTAATAATTATGATAGTTTTTTTCATTTAGATTTATGGGAAAGCTGTGAAAATGAAACTACTGGCTTTCCCATAAAAAGAAATAATTCTCTTAATAGAATAAATCAAATAATAGAAAAATTTGATAGCTTAAATGAAGCAATTGAAGTAGATGGTAAATGGTATAATAATTTAGAAGATGTATATCATGTAGGGTCAGCTAAGAAATTTGATGATGCCAGATTTTTATTAAATACCACTAATCCCATGAATTTGAAAAAGAAATATTCTAAAGATAATCAATATCCTATAGATTTCTTTATTCAGTTCATTGATCCAAAAACTCTTAAAGTAGTTTCCTTTATGATAGTATATGAACAAAATCCTTTTGGGGAAGGTTCTTTTGGTGGACAAAAAAATTGTTGTAGATTGATTCTTTATAAAACAAAAGCTTTTGCAATGGAAAAAACTGATACAAAACATAGATTTGCTTTCATAGTAAAAAATGCAAAAGATATTAAAAATATTAAAGAAGATCCTTCTTTAAGAATATTATGGCAAGATGAACCAAGAAAAACTATCTCCAATCTTAAACCTTCTGAGATTCATAATGAACTATTAGCTGCTGTAAAAACACTCAATTCAGCTGGTTATATAGTAATAGATGATTTTGATGATACTATAGAAAGAATTTTAAATGCCACAAGATAAAAGAACAGCTACATATAAAATCTTAAAAGCTAATATCCCTATAATTGAATCCTTATTAGCTGTAAAAGAAAAATCAGAAGGCTATAGATGTTTAGTATATTTTCCAATAGGTACTGATTCTGTTTATGGAGTATTAGATCAATATACTTACTATAAGAAACCTGATTTAGATAAACTATTTGTTTGTTTGTCTGCTGTTCAAGAATCCTGGCAAGGTACAATAGATGGTACACAATATGATCCATTTTTAAGTGATCCTCCAGTAATATTAACTACATTTGAAAAGAAATTACCTATAATGAGTAAAGTAGTTCTTTATTATAATGAAGGAATTAGAATTTTTAGAGTAGCTTTTCATAGATCTTATGATGGTGCTAAACCTTATTTAATAAGAAATATGTTACAACCATTAAGTTAATTTTAAAGTTATAAGCTTACATCCCTTATTAAAATATGAAATTAATAGGAGAAAATTTAATATGGATGAAGAATTAGAGAATAATTATAATACTTCTTATATAGTTATTCAGGAAATTGATACAATGGTAACAAAATCTATTACTGTTTTAGGAGAATTTGAAAATGAAGAAGAGGCTAAAGAATTTATAAAGTATTATAAAACTATTCAAAAGCCTGTTTCTGGCTATATAAAATATAGAATATCTCTTTTTTATAGAAAATAAAAGGAGAACATAAATGTTCTCCAAAGAAGTTTGATAAAATATTTTGAAGTTTAAACTAATATTTCTTAGTAAAAGTCCAGACATTAGCAGTACTACTATCACCTTGCTGACTATAAAAATATTTCTTATATAATTTCTTTTTCATAATTTATATCCTTTCGTTAATAAGGTTTGCAAGAGAGGGAAGCACCAAAGTTACTATAGGTAGAAGGACTATCGCTTAAAGGGCTGTTGTAAGCCAGATACACAGAGAAAAGACCACCATTGGATATGGCATTGTAGTAGCCACCAAAATAAGCACAACCAACGAGCGAGCTGGAAGAGCTCAGGGCGCAGCCGACTTGGTCGCAGTAGTAAGTATAATTTGAACCAGGGGTTGGATAGCCTGAAGAAGGAAAGTACCACATAATACCATCTGAAGTATTAGGCACTCCTAAATTGCATAAATTTATACCTCCAACTCCATTATATCCAGTATACGATTTATAACCTGGGCTACTACTTGTTGGGTCATAACTAATAGCAGTGGTTCCATCTGCTGTATAATTACACAACTTATAAAATATTTTTGATTGATAACAAGTTAAACCATTTATCCATTTATTACAATTACCCCATAAGTTTTCCATACCAAAGAATTTAACAGGTGTAGTGCTTGATGAAGTATTATTTGTAGAATAGAACATAGGCTTATCTTTTAATGAACCAGTAGAAGTCGTTTTTGTACCGCCTACAACTCCACCTCCACATTTACTTTGGCTATCTCTTGATTTAAACATTAAAATAAATAACATCTGTATCATTTGTAATGTTCCTAAGTCAAGAAAATCCCAACCGTTACCATTTGCTTGAGCATAAGTTCTCATTGTAGTACCAGCAACTGTATTTACTAGAACAGTCCGTCCTGCTAAACTTCTTAATGTACTACCTGTCAATGATGGTTCAAAAGCTGCTGTATAAATTTCATCAAGTAAAATACCATTATTGTTATAATGTGAATAACAATGGTATTTGCCATCTACATTTTCAGGAGCTATAAAAACATATTGATATCTGCCTGTTGCGTCGGTGCTTAAATTAGTACCATCTGCTGAATTTGAAGTTCTAAATTTAAGCCAAACTTGTGGAAAACCTATCATGCAGTTTCCTTTGTATTGTCTATTACTTATATCACTTTCAGTTCCATCAAGTTTCTTTGTAAAATCATTATGATCTAATTCGTAATCAACTGTTCCATCATACTTTAACATTACAGGTCTTGGCTGAAAGAAAGCATTTTCCCAACTACCATAATCTAATTGACCTGTTGTAAAATCCATGCTCGCAGGGGTATAATCAGCGTTATTGCCAAAATATGTTACTGCTGTTGTGGGATCAGAATTTGTGGTGTCTATTATAAAGCAATATTCTTCTGCGTTTCCACCTCTTTTTATTAAACCCCCTAAAGGTTCCAATTTTGTTTTTATACCCATTTTACTAATCTCCTTTTTAAAAGTATTTTTTAAAAATACCAGTTAAAAAAAAAATCCTATATAGGACACTCGAAAAGGATAAAAACAACAGAACTTCAAGAAAACTAGTAGTCACCTTTTTAAATTTTAAATTATAATAAACTTAGAACAATGATTAAAGGAGACATATATTTATGAGACCTACGATTAACCAGCTTAGAGCTCTAACTGATTTCGCTCCCTCATATAGGTGGGATATGAATGCTGCATTACCAGCACAAGTTGCTCAAGCTATCAATTCTTATGAATTGAATTTAAGAACTACTTCATTCACTATTCCAAAAAGAACCGTTGATCCAATAGAAGTTGCAAATAGAGGCCACAAAATTTATAGAGAAGGGATTACTTCATTCTCTCAACAAATATCTCTTTCTACTATTGGTACAATAGATGCAATGGCTCATAAAGCAATTAGGAATTGGCACATGATGCAATGGTCAGATGATGGTCAAACTGTTTATGGTAGAATGTCTTCTAATAATCCATTAGATAGACAAGCTATTATTACATTAACTGCTTTAAATAATACTGACCAACCTTATTGGAGCTATACTATTATGGGCTGCTGGTTACAAGATAGTGATTTTGGAGAATATGGTTCAGATTCTTCAGATATTATTAGACCCTCTATGACTATCAATTATGATTACTTTATTGATGGACCAGCTTCAACTGCAGCTTAATAATTTTTACTTGTTACTTTAGGAATTCCTATAAAAATATAGGGATTCTTTTAGTGGAATTTAGTAAACTCATTGATAGTTTATATTATTAATAAAACTTATATAATTTAAGGAGAATAAAAATGGCACAAAAAAGATTTGCAAAACTTATTGATGAACATCATATAGAATTTGCACCGAAAAATAAAGGTAATATTTTTAATTATGACCTAGATGAAGATTTAATGAGAGCTGATGGTTATAAAGAATTTGTTCCAGCTACTCAAGAAGAAGGAAAAACTTATACAAATTATAGATATCAAGAAACAAGTACTAAAATTAAAGAACTTTGTGATGAAGTACCCCCTCCTACTCCAGAAGAATTATATCAACAAAGATATGAACAATTCCATAGAGAATTTTTCAATACTTCATTAGGATATATTAGAAGAATCGTTACTAAAGCTGATGGTTCTACAGCTGATTTTCTTTTAGATTATGTATCACTAATTAATAAAGCAGTTGAATCTGGTTTACAGTATCCTATAATTACTTATGATGAACCAGACTTTAATGAAGATGTTACTGACTGGACACAATATCAACATCATGTTTATGCTACAAACCAATTCATTTTGGAATGCTTAACTCAAGCTGGTAATGACTTTATTCCAGTAAATCCCGCTTAATAGGAGTGTATTAAATGCCTACTAATATTAATACAAAAAGAGATATTTTCAAATTCCTTAAATGGTTTAAGAAAGATGAAAAGAATTATAAAGGTCAACCTGCATGGGGTGATTTGCAACAGGTAAATGGCCTTCTCCTTAGAATTTTAGATGAGTGGAGAGATGCTGTAGGTAAATCTTGTATTATACATGCTGCTTATGAAACTTCTGGACATGGAACATATTCTGAACATTGTAGGGGAGACGCTATAGATTGTCATTTTGACAGATCAGTTTCCCTTTGGAAATGTTATGAATGTCTTCAAAAAGTGTTAGCTAAATATAATTTGCAAAATAGAGTTGGTATTGGAGTTTATACATGTTGGAATAATCCAGGTTTCCATCTTGATTTAAGAGGTTTTGAACTTACTTGGCTTTGTGAAAAATCTGGTACTTATATATATGATAAAGCAAAAACAATTGCAAAAATGAAAGCCTTAGCTGGTATAAAATAATTTGTAGGTCCTTTTAACTCCATTAATATAATACAAAATGATAACTAAATTAATTTAGTTATCATTTTTTACATATTATCAAGTTATTTTCCTTCTTCATATAATCTATATTTGATTTTAAATTGTATTAAATACAGTCGTATTTTTATGTTTATACAATTAAATCAGAAAAGGAGATTAACAAGATGCAATCAGCAAAAGTTATTGAATCTATCGTCGATCTTTCTGGTAGAGTAGGGACAGCCGAAGGTATATATGCTTATATTGCACTTCCTGGAGCTAAAAAAGGCCCAATGGGTAAACCTTATTTTATCACTAATGTAGATGAACTCTTAGACATTTTTACAACAGAACAAACCATTAAACCTTCTGACAATTTAGCATTTTTCGATGCTCTTACTTATTTATCAAGAGCAAACAAACTTTATTGTGTAAGACCAAATAATGGAGCTGGCTTTGGAGGTTTAGCAGTTCCTAAAGAACAACCTTCTGTAGTATGGACTAAACAAACTGAAGTAACTTTAAATACTCAAGTAAGACCTACTAATTTCCCAGCAACAAGAATGGCTGGTACTTATTATGCAGTAGGTGAAACAATGAGACCTTCAGCAACAGCTAAATTCAAATTTGTTTGTACAACCGCTGGTACTACTTCTTCAACAGCAGTAGACTTCTCAGGAATTACAGCAGCTGGTCAAACAATTGAAGATGGTTCTTGTGTATGGACTTCTGCAGATATGAACCATCCTCTAGGATTTGTATATAAATGTACAACTGCTGGAACTACTGGAACAACTGAACCAACATGGCCCACTATAGCTACTGGAGAAGGTTCTACCGTTCAAGATGGTACTGCAGTATGGCAAGCTGTTGCAGTAGATACAGCTACACCCGCTACTACTTATGAGTTAGATCCAGATGTAGACCATGTATTTGGTGAAAATGAAACAATGTATATATATGGTAAATACCCTGGTAAAGATAATGACAATATAGGAATTAGACTTTATACTTATCAAAATTATCCAGATGTAGTTAATGAACCTGATGCATTTTTAATTGAAGTATATTATAGAGGAACCGGACAACCTCTAGAAACATTTATATGTTCTAGATCATTGACTAAAAAAGACGGTTATGGTCAAAATATCTATGTAGAAAATGCAGTAGCTTCTTCTAATTATATCAACGTAATAGATAACCCTGCAATAGATGAAATAATAGACCCTGTAGATATTATTGAAACTACTTATATGGGTGGAGGTTATGATGGTATTGAAACTATTACAGACGGCATGATGATGGCAGCAGCTGATTTAATTAATAATAGAACTACTTTTCCAGTAAAATTATTAATAGATGGTAACTGGACTACTCCAAATTATCATAGAAAATTAAATGCTATTGCTGCTTCTAGACAAGACTGTATAGCTTTACTTTCTACTCCTTATTCAGTAGAAAATTCTAAAGCATTTACTCAGGAAATAGTAAACTATAGAAAAGAAACATTAAATCTTAATTCATACTGGTCAGCAATGTATACTCCTCATATTCAGATCTATGATCAATACAACGATAGAAATATCTGGATAGGAGCTTCTTCTTCAGCAGCAGCTACAATATCTGAAATAGCTGTAAGCTTTGCGCCATGGTATCCTCCAGCTGGTCTTAATAGGGGTATACTACCTTCTGTATCAGATGTAAAACATAGATTCAATGAACCTCAAATGGATATGTTAGCTGAAAACCAAATCAATCCAGTAGCATTCTTCTCTGGAGAAGGTATTGTTCTTTGGGGTAACATGACTTTATATAGTAGACCTTCTGCTTTACAGTCTTTGAATGTTATGTTATTAATTATTACGGTAATGCCTCAAATAGCTAAAGCATTAAAATACTATTTATTTGAATTTAATGATAGTGATACTAGAGGTTTAATTAAGACTATAGTAGATGATTATATGACAACTGTTAAAACTAATAAGGGTGTATATGATTTCCAAACTTCAGTACACTCTACAGATGATGATATTGATAATGGAAGATTATACGTAGATCTTATAATCAAACCTACATTAGCAATCAATGAAATCAAATTTAGAATTGTTCCGATTAGAACTGGTGGATCATTCACTACTGCTCTTCAAATTCTTGGAGCTGAGTAATAACTCCTTTCTATACTTTTTAAATAATAGTACTAATTAATCCCTTCTGATTTTTATTAGAAGGGATTTTATTTTAATAAAGATGAGAAAACTATGTTGCACAGATATTATTTTGTGTAAAAACAGTCCAGAACTGTTTATATTTAATTGTAGTATTAATATATGCTTACAGTCTAGGTAAAACAATCACAAAGATGATTTCAATACTCCTAGTTTTCATATATTAAAGGTATTAGTAAAAACAAAAGGAGAAAAGATCTATGTTATTTAACTTAGAAGAAATGGATCATCCTAGTATTAAGAACTATGCTACAAAATTGTACGAAAGATATCGTCCTTTCTGTGAAGCATACAAAAGTTCACCTTATGCTAGAATGAAAAACTTGAAAATGTATGATTTTATTGCACTAGGAGAACAATTATTTCAATTTGAACGTTATTGTAAACGTCACAATATGAAAATGTTCGAAAATATGAATGAAGGTTCAACTCTTGCTTCAGTTGGTGTTCCCCCAGTAGTAGTTCTTGATTTAATCACAGCTTCTCATGGTTCTAACATCATGCCAATGGTTGCTTCTGTTCAACCTATTAGAGAAAGAATTGGAGCTATTTACTTCAAGAAATTAATTGCAGCTACTACTCGTGGTAATGTAACAGCTGGTCAACAGTTAGCTTACATTAAAGATATGCCAGAAGTATTCCCCGTTGGTTATGCTGGAGAAAAAGTTACTGAAACTTTAGCAACTACTGCTGATGGTACTCTTACTTACAATGGAACATTTGCTAAATCTCCTGTTCGTCAACGTTCTATCAGAATTTCTGTAGAAGGTGATGAAGCTGTAAAAGGTGAAGATAATGGAGAAGGCGATATTCTAGGTATTGGATGCTATGGTACAGTAAAATATGGTAATGCTTCTGAACCTGGTACTATTGAATTAACTTTCCTTAAACAACCTGAAGCAGGTAAAAAGATTGTTGTTTCTTATGGTACTGACTTTGAACAAAATGGTCAACTTCCTGAAATTACTACTGAAATTGTTTCTGAACCAATTGAAGCAGAAATCTTTGGTATTAAAACTAAAGTTGGTCGTTTCCAAGAATTTGAATTGAAAAACAGATTTGGTATGATTGCCGCTGAAGAAATGATTCAAGATCTTACTAATGAAGTTAACAATGAACTTGCTAACACATTAATTGATAGAGTTTCTAAAGCAGCAGTTGGTACTACAGTTTGGAATTATTACCCCCCATCTTCTACTATTCCAGAAGCTACTCACAGAATTTCATTCCTATACAAGATATCTAAAGCAGAAGCTACAATCTTAATGGGAACTGGACGTGGCGTAGTTAATGTAATGTTAGTAGACCCCCAAACAGCATATATACTTGATGATATGCCTGAATTCAATAAATCAGGTTTAGGTGGAGCTGGAGCTACTTTCTATGGTACATTGAAAAATACTATTACAGTAATTCGTTGTCCTCAACTTCCGGCTTGGACTTCATACTGTATTTATAAAGGAGATGGACCTTTCAATACTCCTATAGTATATGCTCCTTATATGCCATTTATGTTGGTTGATCACTTACCTGTATTAGATAATGTTCTTAAACATCAAGCATTCGCTGCTTTATGGTCTGGTTTAAAAACAGTAGTTCAAAAATATATTACTAAATTAGTAATTGATACAACTACTAACAAACCCGATGGTGTTCCTGAACTATAATTTAGTATAGTTATAAGATACTAATATTGAATAATTCCCTACTAAGCTTATTTAGTAGGGAATTATTTTGTGTTCATATTTATAAATATGAATGAAATAGAAATACTAATAGAAAACATTAAAAAGCTATACTTAGAAGAAGATTTAGCTTATAGAAAGGTTTGTAAAATATTAGGTATATCCAAAGGTCGATTTGAAAGATTAGCTAAAAAATACAATATTAAAAAAGTTAAAGAATATAGAAGTAAATTAAAATCTACTATTAGCAAAGAAGAGTTAGAAGATTTATATGTAAATAAAAAATTAGATAGTATACAAATTTCTAAATTACCTATAGCTAAAGGATATAGTAAAGGTAAAATATTAGAACTAATACACTTATATAATATAAAAAGACCAAAAGATTGGTACACCCCTTCTCAATTAGCTATTCCTAAAGAAACTAGAAATCTTTTAGAATGTAAAGAAAGATTAGAAAATTTTATAAAAGTTCAAGATAAACCTGTTGCTGTAGGTGCTTTAAGTAAAAAACTTCACATAAGTGCTTCTTATTTAAGAACATATCTTAATAAATATAGTTTATGGAATTATATAACTCCTAGTGCTTCTAAATATGAAGTTGAAATAAAAGAAACATTTTCTAATTTAGGTATAGAATTAGCAAAAAATAAAAAGATACTTGGAAGTGGTAAAGAAATAGATTTATACAATGAACAACACAAATTAGGTGTAGAATTCAATGGGAATCATTGGCATAGAATAGATAATAAAGGTAGGAATTACCATCAAAATAAAAGTTTATTAGCTATTGAAAAAGGAGTATTTCTTTATCATATATTTGAATATGATTGGAAATCTCCCTATAAGAAAACTAAAATAATAAATCAACTAAAAAATCTTTTTGGATTAAATGAGTATAAAGTATTTGCTAGAAAATGCAAAATCAAAGAAGTTGTTTCTAAAGAAGCTAAAGACTTTTTAGACCAAAATCATTTACAGGGAGCAGATAAAGCCTTAGTTAGATTGGGTTTATACTTTAATAATGAATTAGTAGCAATAATGACTTTCTGTAAGCCTAGGTTTAATAAAAAGTTTGAATGGGAACTATCGAGATTTTGTTGTAAAGCCAATACTAGTGTAGTAGGTGGAGCTTCTAAATTATTTCAATATTTTATTAAAAACTATAATCCTGAAAATATAATTTCTTATTCAGATATAGCTCATACAAAAGGGAGTTTATACGAAAAATTAGGGTTTGAATATAGATCTATATCTCATCCTAATTATGTTTGGGTAAAAGATGAAGAAGTTTTAACTAGGTATCAATGTCAAAAAAGTAAACTTATAAAACAATTTCCAGAATATAAAGATTTGACTGAAAATGAAATTATGACAAAATTAGGATATATAAAAATAGAAGATGCTGGAAATATTTTATGGGTATTTAGGAGATGAGATGAAACCAATAGATTATTATACAACTTGTTCTAACACACAAATACAACAAAGTGAAATAAAGAAATTATTGAATAGAAAAAGAGCAATAGATTATATAGAAGATGATTTAAATGATTTAGCAATAACAATTGCATATTGTTGTAAAAATTATAAATCTGAAATAAATTGTCAATGTAAAAATTTACCAGAATGCAAATTATTCAATGCATTAATATTAAAATATGCTAATTTATTAAAGAAATATAAGGAAGTTGAAGAATGAATAAAGAAGAAGCTAAACATTGGGAAGATCTATATTATAAAGAGAATGCTTTAGTAGGATTATTAAAACAACACATAAAAGCTTTAAAAGAACAAGTAGATTATCTAAATAGTAAAATAACATATATAAAGAAATATGAGGTAAATAATGAAAATAACTAAAATAGAACATTTACAAAACCCATCTGAAAGAGAAATAGAGGTAGCTGTTATGGAAAAAGAAAAATTAGGTTTTGAAGTAGTTCAAGTAAGTACTGCTGCTTGTAAAGGGGTAGGACTTACTTTTTTTGTTACAATAGTTTTTCAAAAGGAGAAAGAATGAATAATATTGGGTTCTATATACTTTTATATAGTTTAGGTTATCTTTTAGGTTTAATTTTTTGGGATTGGTTATTTAAAAGGAGGAAATAATGTCTAAACAAGTACAACTTATAATGGTTACAGACAAGAATAATAACAAATTCTATAACATGATTGAAGAAGGAGATCATATTAGAATAGAATATGGTAGGGTTGGTGCTGCTGTTAGAACTTGTACAAAACCCTTAAGTAAATGGGACTCTATTTATAGAGAAAAAACTGGTAAAGGATATCAAGATATTACAGCTTTAAAACAAGAAGTAAGAATGGTAGGCTATAAAGAAGTTCAAAATCCCGGTATAAAATATATTATAGATAAACTTATTAGTAGAGCAAGACAAACAATTGCAAATAACTATAGAGTTTCTTATAATCAAGTAACATTAGCTCAGATAAATGAAGCACAAGAAATAATAAATTCCTTAGCAACTACTATTCAAAGTACAGCAATTTCTACTTGGACTGATTATTTTAACCAACAATTATTAAAACTATATACAGTAATACCAAGAAGAATGGCTCATGTTCAAGATTATTTAATGAAAGATAAATATTTAGTTTATGATGATTATAAAAGAAAAATAGCTCAAGAACAAGAATTACTTGATACAATGTCTACACAAGTGAAACAAAATCAAATTCTTAATGAAGGAGATGAAGATAAAACTATTCTTGAAGCTACTGGATTAAATATGTATGAAGCTTCAGGTACTGATATAGAAATAATATTAGATAAGTTGGGAGATAATAAAAATCAATTTAAGAATGCTTGGAGAATTGATAATTTAAAAACACTTAAAGATTATGAAGATTCTTATGAAAGTGTAGATGTCTTATCAAGAAAGAATGATTTCTTCTGGCATGGGTCAAGAACAGAGAATTGGTGGTCTATTATTTCCAATGGTTTAATGATAAGACCTTCAAATGCAGTTTACACAGGTAGTATGTTTGGAGATGGTTTATACTTTGCTAGTAAAGCTCAAAAGTCTATAGGTTACACTTCATTAAGTAATTCTTATTGGTCACATGGAAAAGATGATGTAGCTTATTTAGCATTATATAGAGTTAGAGTTGGTAAACAACTAATAGTAGATAAACATACAAGTGAATGTTATAAATATTCTTATCAATATTTAAAAGATAAAGGTTTTGATTCTACTTATGCTAAAGCTGGACAATCTTTAAGGAATGATGAATTTATTATTTATAATCCAGCACAATGTACTATTAGATATTTAGTTGAAATCACTAAATAAAAGAGATAATAGCCTTTAAGATTATATTTTATAAAAATATTATAGGAATATTTTATGCAAGAATCAGTAGCTACTGGAATAGTTAATTTTATTGGTGATCAAATGCCAGAATTCAAAAAAGTTATGGACTCTTTTTATGATCCTGATACAGGTTTTACTGAAACATTACAAAGAAGATTAGCTGAAGTTCCTTATGATATTAAAGAGACTAAATGGTATGCTACTGTGTGGAATATGGGTAAACCTGAAATGTTATCTCATAGACCGAAGATATTTAAAGTAAGAGAGGTTCAATGGGTTAATAATCTGGGAGATCTTGTTAAAGCTGAAGAGGCTCAAGACCCTATAACATTACAAGCTAAGCCAGGGTATGCTGCTGTATCACCAGATTATAGATTCTCTATTGTACAGTCTACTCTTAATTTAGACTTTATATTTAATTCTATAGATAATGCTAGTACTTTTCAAGAATTGTTTACACTTAGAGTTTATATGAGTAGAAGTACTTATATGGTTTTACCTATTATTGGTAAATGTTGTGTATATATTGATGAAGTTGCTATGGGAGAAATTGACAAATTTGATAGACTGGCTCAAGGTACTCTATTGAGTATACCTATTGATATGATTATTACTTACCCATTAATAGCTCCTATAATTCCACCTAAAGATCAACCAGCATTTACAACAGAACGCAAACCTTTGATATCTGAAATTAAATTTGATTATAAAACAGAAAATAAAATAAAACGTAAAAGAAATAAAGGAGACATTAAAAATGGCTAAAAAACAACAAGAAGAAATACTTGTAACAGCGACAAATGCTGAAAACAATCAAGTTAAAAGTGGAAAAGGTATGTTATTTTCTAGACTTGATTATGCTGAAAAATATACTTATAATGGTGAAACTTGTATGATAACACCCAAGGGAAAAATTAAAGTAGATGATATATCTAAAGTAGGAACTCCCTTAGCTAAAGGTTTACTTTTAAGAAAAATAGATTAAGTCTTCTAATATCCTCGAGTAATAATTTAATAATGGGAATTTAAAAGGAGTACTTTAATCTAGTACTCCTGTTTTATTGTGTTATATTTATATAATAAAATAGTAAGGATTTATAATGATAACACCACAAAGTTTTGAAACTATTGATCAGCTTAGACAATTAGAACCGGCTAGAACATATTTATGGGATTTATCATTTTCTTTTTTACCATTTAATAATGGTCAAAATTCTAGTTATGCTGGTATTGGACTAAGTTCGTATATTCCTACTAAGGTTGTTGCATGGATTCCTGCTGATACATTAAATAGAACAGTTAGTATAATTCAATCTTCCGATGTTACCACTGGACAAAATAATTATAGATTTCCATCTGGAACTACTTCTAAAGATATCACTATTAATTTCATTGATGATTATAAAAATTCTATTAGAGATTGGATTGAAGCTTGGATGGAGTATGTTATTCTTTGTAATGGTAATGGTGTTAATTTTCTTTCTAATATAGTTGATACACTTACAATTGTTGATCTTTTACCTACCCATGAAGTAAATAAAACTACAAAATTAAATGTTTATCCAGATGGACCACTTCAAGATACCTATACAAGTGATTCTGGAATTAAAGTTTATTCACAGAATTTTGTAGTATGTGGTAAAGCTAACTAGATACCTTATTTATAATATGTTATAAGTAAGGAGATTATTATGCCTAAAGAAGAAACTATGTCAGAGAGAGAAATAAGATTAGCTGCTGAAATGGGTAAACCAGTTTCAGCAGAAACACAAAAAACTATACTTGAACAAGCTAAAGAAAGAACAAGAAAAAGAGTTCAAGAATTAAATGAAATGAAAGCTGCTGAAGAAGCAAGAAAAGCTGAGGAAGAAAGATTAGCTAATATGCCTCCAATGAGTAAAAGACAAAAGAGATTATATGAACAACAGCAACAAGAAAATGTTACTGGTAAAGAAATTTATGAAGAAATAATAGCTAGACAACAAGAAGTAGAAGATACTGTGTATAATAGAGACATTACCCCCCAACAACAATTTATAAATAATAAAATGTTTGGTGATATTGAACAAAATAAAACTTCTATAGTAAAATTTAAACCTGCTGAAATAGGTAATAGATTTAAAAAAATAAAAGTAGATAAACTACCTTCTCACTTTTTATCATATCCACAAAATGCTGAAATTTATATAACTCCATATTCAGGAGATGATGTAGATGAATTATCAAATAATAATTTGTCACTTAAGTATATTTTAACTAAAGCTTTAGAAGGTATTTATACTAATTTTGATAAAAAACAACTTACTTTTTATGATCTAGTTTATTTATCATTTTATAGAAGAATACTTTCAGTTAATGAGAATAAGATTAGAGTAATGTCACAATGCCCTTATTGTGGTAAGTTTTCTACCCATGAAATAGAAATTGATAAGCAATTAGATTTTGACGATGTTAAAATACCTACATTACCAGTTAATATAGATTTTTCATTTGGTAGACTCTCATTTACTTTTTTAACTTATGAAAATTATATGAAATTAGAAACTGAATTAAGATCAGAAGAATTAGCTTATCAATGTATTACTGATTGTGATATTGATACAGAAGCTGGTCAAACAAGAGAAAGTGAATTACAAAAATTATTTGGTAGTTTAGTTGGAGAAGATCAAGCTTTATTAACTAAATTGAGAGAACTTCTATATCATGGAGTTAAACCTATAAATACTTTGTGTCAAAATACAGAATGTGGTAAAACTTATGAAACTATTCTTGATGAAATGAATGCTATATTAATACCATTTTTTCCATCCACAAAGGATTATAGAGCTAAAGTGTCTTTTGGCTAAACACAATATTTGTAATGTTATTGATTTTGGTAAATTACCATTTCCTGAAATACTTGACTTTGAAGCTTATATAAAACAAACTGATCCTTCAATGGCTAAACAAGTTCAAGAAGAGGCTGAGATCAATAAAATGATTGAAGTGTTTAAAAACATTAAGTAGGTTTATATTTATTATAAATGATAAAATTTCAAGGATTTTAATATGGCAGATTTTGATCCCTTTGATAGTGATATAACTAATGAAGATTCCCCTAGAGGACCGGGTAGACCAAGAACTAGACAAATAAGAGAAAAAGGTAGTGTTGGTAGACCTCGTGTTAGACCAATAAATGATCCAAGTTCTAGAAGAAGAGGTAGACCTAATGTTACACCTGGTAGTGTAGCTGATTCAATTGCTACTGAAACTATTGTATCTGGTCAAATGACTGCTAAAGCTATTAATGCAAGTGTACAAGGTTTGCAAGGTGCTATAGGGGCTTTTCAAAAGGGGGTGGTCAATCCCTTAGCTACTCAAATAAGTGCTTTTTCACAAGCTATTGGAAGATTTAATAGTTCACATCAAGAGTTTTTAAGAGAACAAATTGCTGTTGCAAAAGATTTTCATGAAACTTATAAGATGATAAGAAAAATTGGACTTGATCCAATAATAAGAAATGCTGAACGTTCTAGAATGGCTATAGCTTCTGTTACAGATGTAATGAAGCAAATTAATAAGGAGAAATATCAGGGAAAAGATTATGAACAAATGATTTCTTCCTTAACTTCTATGGATAGAAAATTAAATAGGATGGTTACAGCTGGTGTAGTAGGTACTGAAGCTACCGATACTTTTCTTAGAGAATATTATAAATCTTCAAAAGGTACTTCTAAATTTTTAAATGCTGTAACATTTGCTGCAGAAGATATTGCAGAAGATATTCAATTATTGAAAAATGATTTGAATAAATATTTTAAAGGTAAAAATAGTTCAAAAACAGTTTTACAAGATCAATCTGAATCCCTTAGAAGAATAGAAAAGAACACTAAAGGCATGGGAATTATGGTGGCTTCTTCACTGATGTCAGGAATAGCCGCTATAGTTAAAACTGCTTTTACTTTTAACAAATATGGTACAACCGATGCTCTTACTAGTTTGTTAGGAATAGGGCAAAAAGGTGCTTCAAGAGCAGCTTTAGAAAATGGCCCTTTATCAGGAATATTTTCTAAAATGGGAAGAAAAGCTACTAGTTCTACTACTTTTCAAGAAGCTTCATTAGGAGGGTATGGTGATTTTGCTAGAAAAGGGGCTGAGGGTTTTGAGAGAGCTAGTAGAAGAGCTAGAGAAGGTTTTAGTAATATAAGAGATTTAACTAAAGCAATTTCTGATGCTTGGAATTCTTCTAAAGTAAAATGGTTTTGGGATGTTGGCTTAAAAATGATTGCTGATAGGTGGGAACGTTCTGGAGCTATAGGAGTTTCCATAGTAAGTAGAGTTAAAAAAGCTTACAGTAGAAAAAATTATCAGGGTCCACATCCAGGGGGTAGATCTTACTGGGGAAGTCAAGAAGAAGCTTTAGCTGGTATTCAAAGGACTATAGAAAAATACAATAAATCCCAATCAATGTGGAATGACATGGAGGGCTGGCAATCAGATAATGAAGCTCAGTTAGCATTTAGTCCAGAATTTTTAAGAGCTAACCCCTTACCAAAAAACAGAAGATATAGTTCTTTAAATAATGTAGTTGATGCTAGATCAAGATTTGGTAAAACTAAGAGAACTCAATCAGGTGTTAAAATAGATGCTCAAGTAGATGCTGCTATGGGAAAAGGTGCTAAAGTAATCTCAATTAACCCTAAATCAACAAATCAAATTGGTTCAGCTGATGTATCTACTCCCAGAAAAGCTTGGGGTAGTTTAACAAAAATACAAGGTAGAATTCTTGGAGTTCTTCAAAGATTAGAAAAACATATTAGAGGAATTGATGAAAATACCGAAAATCTTGATGAATTAGAAAACCAAAAAGGGGAAGGACTTCTAGGAGGGGTACTTAAAGGTGCTGCTGCACTAGGCTTAGGCAGAATGCTTTTAAAAAATAGAAAATTTTTAAAAGGTAAAGGGGGTAAAGGGCTTTCTTTATTAGGTAAAATGGTTTTCGGTGCTGCTGCTGCAAGAAAAGGTTTCCAAGGACTTAAAGCTGTAGGTAAAATGGGTAAACTAGGTAAAGTTGGTGCTGGAGCTAGAGTTTTATGGGATACCTTAGGTTGGGGGAATTCCAGCATTGGCAATGGGGCAATGCAAGCTGTTGGTCAGTTTAAAAATACTAAATTAGGTAGAAGTTTTCTCGGTAGAGGACTTAGACAAATGAGAGTAGCAGCTGCTGGCTATGGTCAAGGAGCTGGATCAAGATTACTTAGAGCTTTTGCCCATAGTAGAAAATGGGGTGGAGGATTATTAGGTAATACTATAGGAGCTTATCATGGTTTTGTTGCTCCAGCTAGAAGTATAGAAGGTTTTGCTAGAATGGCAAATCCCAACAGAGGACTAAGTCTACTTCAAAAAGGTGGTTTATTAATGGATAAAGCCGGAGCTGGTATAGTTTCTGGTGCTAAAGCAGCTGGGGGAGCAATATCTAATGTAGCTACATCTGCTGGTAATTGGTTAGGAGGAATAGGTAAACTTCCTAAACAGAATATATTTGCTAAAGCTGGTGGAGCTATTGCTAAAATGGGATCTGGTGCTGGAGTAGGAGCTAGCTTAATGAAGGGTCTTGGAGCTTTTGTTAAAAAACTCCCAGTAATAGGTGGTATACTTCAAATATGTTTAGCTATTAATGATTTTAAACATGGTAAAATATGGGATGGCCTTTGGGGAATAACAATGGGTCTATTAAGTTGTTTCCCTGCTACTGCTTTAATAGGTTTAGTAGGTTCTGTCGCTTGGGATGCTGGTAAACTTATAAATAAAAAATTAAAAGACAAAGAAGGTCTTAATGATGCTAAAACAAAGAAAGGTATTTTAAGTTTCTTTGGAGTAAAGAGTAAAACTTCTGGATCAACTACTCCTATAGGAGGTTCTGCAAGTTCAACTGATTCTTCTACTTCAGCAAATCCCGCTACTAAAAAAGGTGGAGTATTAGCTGGAATGAAAGCTGCTGCAAAAGCTGGTGTAGCTTCATTAAATAAAGCTGCAGCTACAATAGCTGGTTCTTCTGTAGCTAAAGAAGCTGGTAATATGGCTAATAATATTGCTTCTTCTAGAGGTATTAATTGGGGTTCAACTAATCATAGTCGAATGATGCCAGAGTTTATGCAAAAATTTAATGCTGCAGCAGATGAATATTATAAAGCTACTGGTAAAAAAGTTAAAGTAAATTCAGCAATAAGAACAAATAAAAGACAAGCTGAATTATACTTGGAAAAAGCTTTAGGATTAAACCCCAGGGATGTAGCTCCTCCTACTTATGATGAATTAGTAGAATATAGAGGTAAAAATTATCTAGTAAAAGGTAATGGTAAGAAAATGAGAACAGGTCACTTAGTAGGAGGAGCTGTAGATATACAAGATCCTTACCCCTTTATTCCTTATGCTCAAAAATATGGTTTAAGATGGCAAGGAAAAACAGATGCTGTACATTTTCAAATAGATAAAAAAGGCCCAGTAACATCACAAGCCACTAATATAACTAGCACTCCCCCTGGTACTAAAGTAATAGGAGATGGTCCTCCTGAATCAAATTCTTCTACTGGAATAATATCAATGGGTTCTAATAATTCAGGAGGAAGTATTCCAGCTGGTCAACCAAATGTTAATTCCTCTACAGAAATATCTCCTATGATTCAAGATTATGGTTTAGCTATAATTAATAATCTATTATTTACATAAAGATTAATTTATAATAAATAAGGGAAGTAAATAAATGACTAATATAGATTTAAACTCTTTACTACAAGATAATAGTCACATATATGCTTTAAGAATAATCCCCCCAGAAAATTCTGGGGCTGATGACTTATTAGAAGGGGGTATAATTAAGGGGTTTTTAACTAATCAATTAAGTTGGTCTGCTAGTAATACCTGGGAGGGGTTACATTCTGGATTTTCTAGTATAAAAGGTCAAGCCGAAAATATAAATAAATTAGAAATAATGGCTTCGCAATTTAAAGTAGGAGATGCAGCTGCTGAAAATGCCGGTATAGGAGCTGGTCAACATGCTGTTCAAGGTATTACTGAATCTATTGCTAGATATACTGGTTCACAAAAACCTACATTCTCTTTTAATATGATGTTAGTAAGTTTAACACCCGATACAGATATAATAACCCCAATTAAAATATTGTTAAAAGGTTGTTATCCAAGAACAGCTACTGCTGGAACTATGGAAGCTCCTTATGGATATGAAACTGGTATTACTGGAGGTTTATCAGAACAAGATGGAGCTTCTGGTAAAACTAGTATGTCAGCAAAAAATGTATGGTCAGTAAGAGCTGGGAAATGGTTTTATTGCCCTATGTTAGTATTAACCAGTTGTAATGTTAATTTTTCTCAACAGTGTACCCCTAAAGGTAACCCTCTATTTGCAGAAGTACAATTAGTGTTTGAAACTTGGAGATTGATTACAGCTAATGAAGTAGAAGAATTTTTTGCATTAGGAAAAATAATGGAGTAAATTAAATGGCAGAAACAGATCAACCTAAAAAAGGTAGTACAAGTAAATTTCAAGATGTATTAGGTAAAACTGATGCATTAATATATAATGCTTTAGGAGTTAATGTAGAAAGCCTATTAAATGCTTTAGGTATAAAATCTTTAAAGGATATAAAAAATATTGATTTTACAAAAATTAATTGGGGAGCATTATTAGCAATACTATATGCACTAAATCCACAACAATTGAAAGCTCTATTATCTAAATTTAGTTTTAGTAATTTTAGTTTAAGATCTTTGTTAAGTTTATTAGGTTTCCCTCAAGATATAATACAATTATTAGAACAAATAAAATCAGCTTTTTCAGAAGGGGGAGGGATTTTTACTGGAGGAACACAAACATTAGGTATAGCAAATACTTTTGTTCCAGCTTCAGGTTGGTTACCAGGCAATGATGAATCTCAGTTAGATATTAATAATCCTCCAATAACAGGTTTAACTTTAGTTGTTCCAGACAATCCTAACAATAGTTCTTATGTTACTCCAGGTAGCGAAAATATATTAAATGTTTTAGCAGGGGTTAATTCTCTTGAAGAAACACTTACTGCTACAATTCCACAGGGTGGAATAAGTAATTTCTATTATGATTATGTAGACACTCCAGTAAGATATGAATCATCAAAATTCTTCCCTTTTAGTGAAGTAGGAGGATTTGATATTATAAGAAGTTATTTTGCACAACAATTAGGTTATATTCCAGAATTTGGAGATATGGAGATTGTTACCAATGAAGGGAGAGTTGATTTATGTGCAGTAGACACTTTAGGAGAAACTCAATATTTCTGGATTTTAATGATGTATAATGGTATTATAGATGTAAATGAATTGAAAACTGGTACTATATTAAAAATACCAGACAAAAATAAATTAGAAGAACTTTATTTCAGAGTTAAATCCATAGGAGGAGATATCTAATGATAGATTATAAAGGTCAAATGAAGATGAGTTTTTCTATTGGACCTTTTGAGGATTTCATTGCAGAAGAACAAATGTCTCAACTAAAAATGGTAGAGGGTACTGGTAATATAATGCCAGCTATTGAAATAAAGTTTAAAACAAAAGAATCAGGTTTATTAGCTTACTTAAATGAAACTAATACTTTAAAAGTTCAATTAGGTGTAAAAGAAATTAAATATGATTTAGAATTTAAAATAAAAAATAAACATATTGATATGAAATCTAAAGGTGATTATGATATTACTCTTAGAGCTTTAATGAATAATCACAGTTATTCTCTAGTTCCACAAAGAAGAACTTTTGGTAATGCTACTTCAGATGGAAGAGATATTTCTGGTCTAGAAGTAATACTTTGTGTAGCTAATGAGAATTTCTCAAGAATAGAAACTAATATTACTAAGTCAGATGATTATATGTTAAGAATTCAACCTGGAATTTCTAATAAACAATTTGTTGATGAAGTTTGGGAAACCCTATATACTCCTGATACTTTTGTTGCTATGGGTATTACATCTTCTGGAAAATTTAAGTTAGCTGATATAAAAGCTTTATCTGCTACTAATCCTAAATGGAAGTTTACTTATAAACCAAGTGAAGCAAAAGATATTACTCCTGAACAAAATATGATTGATGATAATTCTGGAGTAAACAATTATTTATTTGGCTATATTAGACAAAGGGAATTTTATGATGAAGATAATGGAGAAAGCTTTGTTTCTACTACTGGTAATACTACTTATTTAAGTATGTCAGATCATTTCGGTAGAGATGATGTATGGATGCTTAATACTCAAATGGCAAGAAATGATAATATGTATAATGAGTATTGGGAAGCAAGAGATACTAATTTAAGTAATTTAGCTTTATTTAGTAGTATTAATAATCAATTTTGCTTTAGTCCAGATTGGCATGATATAGAAATTCTCGATTTAGTATATATAGAAAGTATTGATCTTAATGAAAATCCAGAAGAAGCTTATTCTGGTTTAGCTATAGTTTCTGGAGTTTCAAGAATATATGCTAATAAGAAAATAACTACATACGTAAGTCTTAATAGAGAAGGGTTTAATCAGACAAAATGAGTACTTCACTTTATAATCCTATGACAGTACTAGGTAAAACAGCGAAACCTTTTGAGCACCCTTATAAAGGTAAAGTTGTCCAAGTAGATAATGACCCCAATTATATTGGAAGAATTAAAGTAGACATTCCAGAATTATATGGTGATTTTAAAGAGGGACAAGAAGGTATATTACCTTGGATTTATCCTAGATATTATAGTAATTTTTCTGGGAGAGTAAAATTAGATATCCCAGAAAAAGGAGATACAGTAGAAGTAATATTTCCTTATAAAAATGTTTATCTAGGTTATTATACAAATGAGCCTTTGATAAAATCTTGTTGGGATGATATTGCTGCTATTGATGCTGAAGCAGCAGCTGAAATAAAATCAGCATTTTTAAATGATTATCCAAATGTGTATGGTTCATTTGATAGAAATTTAACTGGTTGGTATATTGATAAAGCTACTAATGAGATAGTATTATTTCAAGGTAAAACAAAAGCTAAATTCAGACTAGATAATGAAGGTAGTTTACATGGGTATATTCCAAAGAGCATGTATTTAGATATAGTAGAGAATGTAGAAATAAATGTAGGTCAAAATGTTAATCTTAATGTAGGTACAAAAATTACTACACATGTACCAGATGCACAAACTACTATTGATAATACTCTAACATTTAAAGCTACTACAGTTAATAGTACAATTACAACTACTAATAATACTGGTACTGTTAATAATAATGGCAATGTAAATATTACAGGTACACTTAGAGCAACTATAGATGCTATTGCTAATGGAATTTCACTAGTTGGACATGTACACCCTTATACTTGGACAGATCCAGCTGGTTCTTCAAATACTTCACCTCCTAAGAAATAAATTATAATAAAGGAATTAAATAATGTCTTTATATTCAGATATAAATACAACTAAATCAACTAAAGTACCAAAGGTATTTGACATTGATGCAGTATGGCAAAGTTTTACTAATTTTATGAAAACTAGAAAAAGACAAAGATTCTTTAGGCCTGAATTAGGGAACTCTTTAGCAAAAGATCTACTTTTTGAATTAGAATATGAAGATGCAGTATTTCTAGTAATATCGAGGTTAACACAAGAGTTGAACTATTGGGACCCTCGAATAGAAGTAGTAATAAATCAGTCTGATATAGATATAGATTATGATAATATGATAGTAAAAATAAATTTAGCTTTTAGAGTAAAAGGTTTTGAAAATAAAATAATTAGAAAGAGCTTAACACTTTAAACAGGTTATATTAATAATAAAGAGATATATTATGGAACTTATAATTAAAAATAAATCACAATCTTTTGAACAAATAGTAATTGACTTAAATACTTATTTAAGGAGTTTGCCAGACTGGGAAGCTTGGCAAGACTATTATAAAACTGGTTCTGGACAAACTATTATAGAATTAATAGCTGGTTTAGGTTCCCAGTTATTTTATTTTATAAATATTCTCAGACAAGAAACCTATTTACAAACGGCAGTAAATAGAAGTTCAATAGTAGGTATCTCACAAATGCTGGGTTATTCAGTAGGTAGAGGAAATGCTGTAAAAGCTACTATTACTGTTACTCCAGATTCAACTGGAGTATATGAGAAATTCGATATTATTGGTCAATGTAAAGATAAAGATATTATTTTAGCTGAATCAGTATTAATTAATGAAGGGGTCCAAAAACAACTTTCTATAATTATTGGAACACTTAAAAGAGATTATTGTAAAATCCCTTCTTCTGCATTACAACCTTTTAGAATGACAGCTGAAAATATTTCAGAAGACTACATTTTATATAAAACAGCAAATACTTATACTAATGCAGAATTAGAAAATATTAAAGAAGATTTAGAATATGATAAAACTGGTTGGATTGAACTTCCTACAAGTTCTAAGATGATAGATATGATTAATGATAAATATGTAGTTCAAACTAATGTTTTATCTGCTGTAGATATATTTTACTTGAATGAAGGTTCTGGAACACATGCTTATCCTTATAGGCAGGAGGAAACCTTATTTATTGATTATATAGAATTATCAGACACTGATTTTTCTTTATCTGATCTAAATTTCTTTTATGGGAATGTAAATAGTGTTGATAGTGTGGCAAGTTATAATGCAGTAGAACCTATTAAATCTATAAAAGTAAATGCCCCTTTAGCAAATGAGACACAAGCTTTAATTAGAGCAAGGAATGATGCTGAAAAATTAGTTCAACAATATGGAAAAAATTATTTATCTACAGTTAATACAAGAGATATTAGTCCAGAAAAAATAGATGTAACATATATTAAAAGTGATTATACTTTATTAAGTGAAATAGAATATAATGAACTTTATGATTATCTATTTAATGTAGTTAGACCTTTTGGGATTAATATGCCTTTTATTAGTCCTCCAGTAAGAGCTATATTAGAACTTGAAATAGAAGTAGAATTATTAAATACATTAGTATTAAGTCAGATTCAAGAAAATATAGCTTCTATGGTAGGGTCACTTGAAAGTAAGTTTATAGTTAATAATAAAGGGCAATTAACACAATTAGACCTTTCATTAGTAGAACAACAAATTGAAGACTTGTATGGTGTAAAAATTGCTAGAATTTATATAGCTAACTCAGTATATGAAGCTAATACTTATTATAGAATTGGACAATTTGTTAGATCTTCTATTGATAGTGATTTATTATTTAAACTTCAAGATATAGTATTTACTTCTGGATATACTGAACCTATTTGGCCTACTAAAGAAGGTGATATTATTATAGATGGAGATATTGAATGGATTTGTAAAAAACTTATAGAAGGTAGTGGTAATAAGTGGCAAGCTAATACTTCTTATGGTACTTCTAATATAGTATTACCTAGTATAGAAAATGGTTATATGTATGAATTCCATTATTATGTAAGTAATTCTGGTAATGAAGAACCTCCAGTTCCACAAGAAGGTAAAATAGTTACTTATGATAATGAACTAATCTGGTTTCAAATTGACAAGAATGCTTCAGCTAAAGAATGGCAAGCTAATACTTCTTATAGAGTAGGTTCTATTATTGATATATCTTCTGATGAAGATCATAGTTATGAGATGATAGGATTAAGAGCTAAAAGTTCTTTAACTGAAATAGATTGGCCTACTACAGTAGGAGAAACTATTCAAATAGGTAATATGATATGGAAAGCTTATAATGGTATAGATGCTAGAGGAAATTATCTAAATCCTTTATTAGATTATAAGTGGAATCAATATTTACATGTAGATTATTCTTTACAAATAAATGGGTAAAAATAAATGGATTTAAGTAAAACAAATTATATAAACTCAGCAAAATATTTACCACCAGAATTACAAAAGAATGAATATTATATTAAAGTATGTTCTTTAATAGATGCTTTACTTAGTGATAACAGTGCTTATTTTAAGTATGAAAGAATACAATTTCAAAATGCAATAAATAAATATAAAGATTATAGAAATCTTGATAACTCTTCAATTCACCAATTAGTAAAAGAATTTGGTTTTCAATATATTATTGATATTTTAGAATTACCAGAAAGTAGAATAAAAAATTTAATAGCATACTTATCATTGATAAATATGCTAAAAGGAAGTAAGACTGGTTTAGAACTAGTTTTAAATCTTTTAGGATTTGATTATAAAATATTAGAATGGTGGGAAGATCCTATAGAGTTACCTTATAGAAATACTTATTCTTTAGAATTAATTTTTGTTGACATGGGTTTTGATTCACAATTTTTAGCAAATTTTCAAACTTTCTCAAGACAATATGTTTATCCTCTATTGACTAATATAGTTACTTATTTTAAGTTTAATTGGGCAGCTATTTATACTGGTTGTGCATTTGATATAAGACCTACTATAAAACTTTATCCAGGAGAAAGTCCTATAATCCCAGAACCCTCCAGTGATTAATTTATAATTCTGTTAATATTATTCAAGGGAAGGTCTTTAAGATTAGATTAATTAAAAATTGAATATAGTTAAAGGAAATTAAAATGGCAGATCTAGCAACTGATCAAACTATAACATATAATGCAATACCTACTAATATAGGTTTAACTAAAATTCAGTTAGCAATGACTACTGGAGTAGACCTTATTCTAGATCAAATGGCTTTTGGAGATGGAGGGGGAGTTACCCCTGAACCTTCACCAGATCAAACTTCGTTAGTTAATCAGCTAGGATCAGTATCTATTTTAGGACATGAAGAAGATTTAGAAAATAATGTAACTTGGTATTCAGCTGTAATAGAAGCTGGTATAGCTAATGGTACTATAAGGGAGTTAGGGTTATTTGACAAAGATGGTAATTTATGTTTTGTAGGTAATATACCAGACATAGTTTTACCTTCCCCTTTAGACGGTGTAACAATTAACATTCCCATTCAGTTAGGTATTAAAAACTATTATTCTAAATATATATCTATAAAAACTCATATAAAAATAACTGAACAAATAGAGGGTTCTGGGGGATATAGTCTATTTGATTTAGTTCAAAAAGATCATTTATTATCTTATGAAGAATCTGAAGGTTTTGCTTTACAGGGTACTTGGGTATATAAAGAAGGTTTAAGTGGTAGTTATTATGGTTACCCAGATTTTATTGAGAAATGTATTGAAGAAAAGAATTCTTCTGATACAGTTATAAAAAGAGTCTCTTTGGGAGATGAAACTATTACTGGATATGTTCATCCAAATGGTCACATATTTTATGATATTGCTGATAAAGATAAAGTAGATACCTTTTTTAATCAATATGGTATTGCTTGGTTTTATGGGTTGGATGAAGAAAATAAAAAAGTTTTTCTCCCTAGAAATAACTATTTTTTCAAAAATGCTTTAATTAATCCAGGAGAATATAATACTGCTACTTTGCCATCTTTAGCTCATACCCATCAAATAACAATGTCTTTAGGAGGTGCTCACGTTCACTCTGCAAGTGTTAGTATAGCTGGAGAACATTCTCATACTATTACAATGGGTAATGCTGGTAATCATCAACACACTATAACCATAACTTCCGCGGGATCCCATAATCATACTTTAACTATTTATAAAGCTGGTTCACATTCTCATGATAGAGGCACTATGAACATTACAGCTAGTGGCTTTATGGGGGAACGTTCTGGTGGTAATTATACAAAATTTCATAATCAAGCTACTGGAGCTTTATATTATTCTGGTAGTAAGTTATGGGGGTCTAGTGGGGGTATTGATAAGGATGATCTCACCGGTTATTTTGATGCTTCTCGCCCAGGTGCTTGGACAGGTAGAACTAGTGAAGAAGGTGATCACACTCACTCTTATGCTATGGGTACTGGAGGGGCTCATATTCACTCAGTAAGTGAAACTACATCAGGAGATCACATTCATACAGCTACTAATAGTACTAATAGAGGACATATTCATGATATAACACTAAGAGAAGCTGGTTTACATGCTCATACCGGTACGGCAGATATAAAAGAAATTGTCAATGAGGGTTTATTGGGAACTACAGTAACACCTCCTTCTACTAATATGCTATTATATATAGTAGTAGGAAATGTTAGAAGAAAATCTGCTATGGTCATAAATCAACAAGTAGAAGAAGGTCTAGAACGCATAGAGGAAGCTACTCAAAATAGTATATCTAGAATAGATAATGTTGTTGAAGAAGCTATAGATGATACTCTGGGAGGAGCTGTTGAAGAAGCTATTAATGACATAAATGATATAGCTCAAGGAGTAGAGCAACATATTACAGAAAAGGTGAATATAGCTAAAAGTTATGCTGAAATTTCAGAAGAACAAGCTAGAATCTCAGAATATTGGGCTGGTATTGCTACAGATGGCCAAGTTCAGGCAGACTGGGATGAAACTAATCCATCAGCAAAAAGCTATATTAAAAATAAACCTGATTTAGACTTAAGCAATATTGTATATTTAAACAGAGATCAGATACTAACTAATAAAATAATAGATGGTAATAATAATAGTATTACTAATTTAGCATTTAATACTTTTATACCAGGATTAATTGTAAACAGTATTACTAGTTCAGCTACTAATAATACTTTAGCTACTTCTAAAGCAATATGGGATGCTCTTAACAGTATTAATATTTTATTTACTAATCTAGATACTAATTTAGTATTAAATGCTATTTCAGCTAATAATGTATCACAAGATACATTAGCTACTTCTAAAGCAATATGGGATGCTATTACTAATGTTAGTATTCAATATAGTAATTTAGACCATGACTTAGTATTAACTGCTTTAACAGAAG
>Ga0247608_10000130_pt1 | contig 144432 bp, 127 predicted proteins | sample 176DNAGHGlowgp2_FD_193490 | JGI IMG/M metagenome (GOLD analysis project Ga0247608, IMG submission 193490) | Sheep rumen microbial communities from Palmerston North, Manawatu-Wanganui, New Zealand - 1766 DNA GHGlow gp2 | ecosystem: Host-associated > Mammals > Digestive system > Stomach > Rumen...
GCCGTCCTTCATGACGACGATGCGGTCGCCCATGGTCATAGCCTCGGTCTGGTCGTGGGTGACGTAGACGAAGGTGGTGTCGAGGCGGCGGTGCAGGCGGGCGATCTCGCTGCGCATGGAGGTACGGAGCTTTGCGTCCAGGTTGGACAGCGGCTCGTCAAGGAGGAAGACCGCGGGGTTGCGGACCATGGCGCGGCCCAGGGCGACACGCTGACGCTGGCCACCGGACAGAGCCTTGGGCTTGCGCTCAAGCAGATGCTCCAGGTCGAGGATCTTGGCGGCCTCGTGGACGCGCTTGTCGATCTCGTCCTTGGGGACGTTGCGCAGGGTCAGACCGAAGGCGATGTTCTTGTAGACGGTCATGTGGGGGTACAGAGCGTAGTTCTGGAAGACCATTGCGATGTCGCGGTCTTTCGGGGGGACCTGGTTGACCAGGCGGTCGCCGATGTACAGCTCGCCGCTGGAGATGGACTCCAGACCCGCGATCATGCGCAGGGTGGTGGACTTGCCGCAACCGGAGGGGCCGACCAGAATGATGAATTCCTTGTCCTTGATCTCAAGGTTCAGGTTGGGGACGACGGGCTTGTCCGCGCCGTCATAGATCTTGGTGACGTTTTTGAAGCTTATGGATGCCATGGGTGTTCCTCCTGTATTTTTATAGTGTACGAAGTACGGTTTCTCTATGACATAAGATAGCATTTTTCTGACCGAAACGCAAGCCCATTTTCTTGACAAAAGGATAAATTTTTGACCTGTTTACTAATACTATCCCCTAATAGAAACCGGACAGTCCTTCCGGCAAAATTTGCGCCATGCTTCGTTGAAGCCCTTGACCATATATCTCCATTATGCTCTGCGGGCTTCGCCTCGCCTGACACAAATTTTGTTCGGAATTCCTTGTCTGCTTTCTATCAGGGAATAGTATAAGACGCCCGGCCGTCGATTCAATCCTTTGTCAAGTTCTTTTCTTTCAGATAAAAACCGATATTGCCTTTAAAGGATCCCTGTGATATAATCACGCGCAAATCAAAGCGCAGGAAGGAAGCAAAGCATGTCAGACAGTACCTATTCGCAGGCCCGCAGGCTGGGGATCAAAGAGATGAAGGCGCGCGCGGCAAAGCACGAGGACCCGTATCTCCCGGCGCTGGAGGAGCTGCTGCCCCACACAAGCGCCCTGAACGAGGTCGATCTCGGCACCACGCGCATCGACATGGACCAGATCGTCGGCACCCGCACCACAGCCCGGCGCGAGGCCTTTTCCCCGTCTTTCTATCCGCTTCTGGAGGAGGGGAGCGAGTTTGCCGCAAAGTGGTCGAGTCTTGCCGCCTCGCATGTCAAGGAAGGCATACGGGACTCCATCACGGCGGTGGAGTATCTCAACCGCTTCTACGTGGTGGAAGGGCACAAGCGCGTGTCTGTCCTGCGCTTTTTCGGCGCGTCCACCATCCGTGCCGAGGTCAAACGCCTCCTGCCCCCGCGCAGCGACGAGCCGGAGATCGCGGTCTATTATGAGTTTCTGGATTTCTATAAGGTAACGAACATCAATTACATACGCTTCAGCCGCCTCGGAGCCTATCCCGCCATGCTGAAGCTTTTGTGCGGAGAGGACCTGACGCCCTGGGACGAGGATCGCCGCCGCGGCTTTTTCTCGGACATCGTGCGCTTTCGCAAGGCCTTTGCGGTGTCGCCGCTGGCAAGCTCCCTGACCCAGGACGAGGCGCTGATGCGCTATCTGGAGATCTTCGGGGTATCGGCCCTGTCCGCCCGCACTCCGGCGGAGATGAAGGCGAATCTCGAGACCATCGAGCCGGAGCTCAAGAGCGTCAAGGACGAGAGCGCCCCCGTGCTTGTGACCGACCCCGCCGAGGTGCAGCCGCGCAGCATCATCAGCCGCATTGTCCATCCCGCCGCCAAACAGCTCAGGGTGGCCTTTCTGCACGACAAGGAGCCGCAGAACTCCTTCTGGACGGATGCCCATGAGCAGGGACGGCTCGCGGCCCAGGAGGCGCTGGGCGAAAAGCTCGTGACCTGCAGCCGCTTCAACATGCTGGAGGCGGACTTTGACGCGACCATGCGCGAGCTCAAAGAGCAGGGCGTGGACATGGTGTTCACCACGACGGCGCGGCTTTTGTCCCACACGCTGACCGCGGCGGCGGACTATCCGGACGTAAAATTCCTCAACTGCTCGCTCAACGTGAGCCATCCGATCCTGCGCTGCTACTACGCGCGCATGTACGAGGCAAAATTTTTGACCGGTGTGATCGCCGGGGCCCTGAGCCAGCAGCGCAATATCGGCTATATCTGCGATTACCCGATCTACTCCATGCCCGCCTCCATCAACGCCTTCGCCCTCGGCGTGCGCATGGTCAACCCCCGCGCGCGCGTGCTGCTGGAGTGGTCGACCGTGGACGGCGCGGATATCGAGAGCATCTTCTCCAATTACGGCGTCGCGGCGGTATCCGGCCAGGACACCCTGGCCCGCGACGAGCGGCGGCGCAGGACCGGCATTTTCCTCCTGCAGGACGGCCGCCAGATCAACCTCGCCAGCTCCTTCTGGGACTGGGGCACCTTCTATCGAAAGATCATCGAGTCGGTGCTGGACGGGTCCTGGGATTCGCTCAACAGCGAGAGCGACGCGGGCAAGACCATCAATTACTGGTGGGGCCTGAAAGCGGGCGCGGTGGATGTCCGGATGGATCAGAAGGTCCCGGCGGAGACCGCGCGCCTCGTGCGCTTTCTCAAAGAGAGCATTGCCGACGGCAGCTTCCGCCCCTTCGACGGGCCGATCTATGACCAGGCGGGAGAGCTGCGCATCGCGGAGGGGGAGATCCTGACCCCGCACCAGATCCTGATGATGGACTGGCTGGTGGAAAACGTCGACGGCCAGATCCCTAAAATCGAGCAGCTCACGCCCCCGGCCCAGGAGCTGGTGAAGATCCAGGGCGTACTGAAAGAGGACAAGGAAGCATAAAGAAAGAGGCAGCGCGTGTGCGCTGCCTCTTTGTTTGAACGGGTACGCTCAGCCCTTGACGGCGCCGGCGGCAACACCCTTGATGATGTGCTTCTGGCAAACCAGATAGAACACGATGACGGGGATGATGCCGAGGAGGATCAGCGCCATGGTCGCGCCCAGATCGACAGTGCCGTAGCTGCCCTTGAGGTACTGGATATGGATGGGGATGGTGCGGTATTCGTTGATGTCCAGCACAAGGTAGGGGAGCAGGTAGTCGTTCCAGACCCACATGATCTCCAGGATGCCGACGGAGATCATGGTCGGCTTGAGCATGGGGAAGACCACCGTGAAGAAGGTGCGCACCGGGCCGCAGCCGTCGATGGCCGCGGCTTCCTCGATTTCAAGGGGAATGGATTTGACAAAGCCCACGAACATGAAGATCGAAAGGCCCGCGCCGAAGCCGAGGTACACGATGGGGATGGTCCAGGGGGTATTGAGCTGCAGGGAGTCCGCCGTCTTGGACAGGGTGAACATGACCATCTGGAAGGGGACGACCATGGAGAACACGCAAAGATAGTAGATCACCTTGCAGAAGAAGGAGTTGACGCGGGCAATGTACCAGGCGGCCATCGAGGTAAACAGCAGGATCAGCGCCGTGGAGGCCACGGTGATGAACACGCTGTACTTGACGCTGTTCCAGAAGGGATAGTTGCCGAAGGTCATGCCCTTGATGAAGTTGCTGAAGCCTGCCCACATCTCGCCGGTGGGGAGGGCAAAGGTATCGGTCTTGACGTAGGTGTTGACCTTGAAGGAGTTGATGACCACGGTGAGGACCGGGAGCACATAGATGATGCAGATCACGGCCAGCACAATGGACAATATCGTTTTGCGCCTGCGTTCGGCGATGAGATCAGAGCTCATTACTGCTGCACCTCCCTCTTGCGGGTAAAGGCAAGCTGGGCAAGACCCAGGCCCGCCACCAGGATGAAGAAGAGCACGGCCTTGGCCTGCGCCACGCCCTTCGACGCGGAGTTGGAATTGTAAAAGGTGTTGTAGATATTCAGCGCCATCATCTCGGTGGTCTTGATGGTGGAGCCGTCCGGCTGGATGATGAAGGGCTGGCCGCCGGTCAGGGCGAGGTTCTGGTCAAAGAGCTTGAAGCCGTTGGTCAGGCTCAGGAAGGTGCAGATGGTGATGGAGGGCATGACGTTCGGGATCGTGACCCGGAAAAGCGTCTGCCAGCGGGAGGCGCCGTCGATCTTCGCGGCCTCCAGCATATCCTCGGGTACGGACTGGAGCCCCGCGATATAGATGATCATGACGTAGCCGATCTGCTGCCAGCACATGAGGATGATCAAGCCCCAGAAGCCGTACTTGGTTTCCAGCAGGATGGACGTGCCGTAGCGGGAGAGGATGCCGTCAAAGATCATGGACCAGATATAGCCCAGCACGATACCGCCGATGAGGTTCGGCATGAAGAACACCGTGCGGTAGAGATTCGAGCCCTTGATGCCCTGGGTCAGCGCGTAGGCCGCCGCGAAGCCCAGCACGTTGATGAGCACCAGGCTCGTCACGGCAAACAGCGCCGTGTACCAGAAGGAGTGGCGGAAGCTTGCGTCGCTGAGGGCGGAGATATAGTTGCCGAAGCCGATAAAGGTGGCGTTTTTGATGAGCTTGAATTTGCAGAAGGAAAGATAAATGCCCTGGATAAAGGGCCATACGAAGCCGATGGCAAACGCGGCTGTGACCGGGCCGAGAAACAGCCAGAACCAACGGCGCAGGGGATTGCTGAACATGCCCGTGATGCGCTTTTTCATGCTCCATCTTCCTTTTTTATTGAGGTACAAAAAACGGGGCGGACGTGTTCGTCCGCCCCTGCGTTTACGGATGTGAAGTTATAAACTCCGGCATCAGCCGTTGGCGGCCTTGTACTGAACGGCCCAGCCGTCGACGAAGGCGGTCTTCACGAGCTCCCAGTTGGCGTCGGACTGGTCGGCGTTGTACTGGTTGAGCGCGGAGACGAGAGCGGCGCGGTAGTCATCGACATTGGGCTGGTAGTTGGTGGCCCAGTCCATGACGTAGCAGCCGTCGTCGGAATACTTGGCGGCAGCGGCCAGGAAGCCGTTGGCGGAGGCGGGGACATGCTTGTAGGGCAGAACGCCGAGCTGGTCGACCATGACGGCGGAGGCCTCGGGATCGGTGACGAGCCAGACCATGAAGTCCATGGTGGCCTGTTTGTCGGCGTCGGAAGCGGTGTCGTTGATGGCCCAGCAGTTCTCGGTGCCGCAGTTCAGGCCGGCCTTTTCCTCGCCCTCAACACCGCAGTAGTAGGGGATCATGGTGGCGTTGGGAACGTCGGCGGAGACAGCGGCGTACTCCCAGGAGCCGTTGACAAAGAAGGCTGCCTTGCCGGTCTTGAACTCGTTCTCGGCGTCGTGGCCGCCGGTGGCGAGATCCTTCGGGTCGGTCAGGCTGTTGTTGATGCACAGGTCATAGAGGTTCTTGAAGTTGCCGATGTAGGCGCCGGTGAGGGAGGGGGGGCACTCGGTCCAGCCGCCGGCGTCGCGCTCTTCGTAGAAGTACTCGAGGTTTGCCATGTGGCCGGTGAAGCGCCAGGAGGAGGAGCCGTCCATGTCGGAGGAGGAGAAGGCGTCAAAGCCCAGCTCGGCGGCGCGGGCGTGGATATCCTCGGCAACGGCCTTCAGACCTTCAAAGTTCTTGATCTCGTCCATGCTGTGGCCGGCCTTCTCGATGAGGTCGGGGTTAACGATGATGCCGTAGCACTCGTAGCAGTAGCCGATGGAGACCAGACGGCCGTCGGCGTCATAGAGGTTGTAGGCGTCGGTGCTCAGCTCCTCGGCGATGGGGGTGCCGGTCAGGTCCATGGCAAACTCGCCCCACTCCTTGACGCCGGCCTGGTTGCCGATGACGAAGAGGGTGGGCGCGGAGCTCTTGTCCATCTCGGAGGTGAGCGTCTGGCTGTAGCTGCCGGAGGCGGCGGTGACGACCTTCACGGGCACGCCGGTCTGCTCGGTGTATTTCGCGGCCAGGGCCTGTGCGGCCTCGTCAAGCTCGGGCTTGAAGTTCAGCCAGTACACGGAACCGGAGGCCGCGGAGGCGGAAGTAGCACCCAGCGCGACGATCATGGTCAGCACAAGAAGCATTGCCAACAGTTTTTTCATAGTGGATTCCTCGCTTTTCATTAGATTTTGCGGTCGGGTTATCCCCGGCTTCTTGATTGATTCTACCATTTTGACATGCCAAAATCAATCATTTTTGTCTGTTCCGACGAATCTGGGCGATTTGTACGAAGTTTAATAAAAATTCTTGTAGCATTTTACCAATTGACAAAAGCGCACTCCTTTGTTTATGCAAAAAAAGTTTTCCAAATCGTAACAATTATACAAAAGCTTGGGTGCCCGTCCGTTCCGGGACGCAAGCTGTTGTGGATGACAAAGCCGTGTGTTTCAAGCGCGTACGCTGACATGCGGAGATAAAGGGGACTTTTTGCGGTTGCTTTTTCTTTGCCCAGCCGTTATAATAAATAAAGATAAAAGTGGATATCGGCTTAACTCAGCTAATCCCGTCATTGCGAGACCAGTTCTCAAACTGGTCGTGGCAATCCGCCCGCCGGAGGCATTGAAACACTCAGAAATCTTAACTGGCCGCTGGGAGGATTGCGGGCCGCCGCTGCCTGTGGCAGAGGAAGGCGGCACGGAATCTCCGCAGCCGCGCCATTGGCGGGCCGTCGCGCAGCAGGCCCGGGAATGGCAATGCGGCAAGGCGTTCAACGGATTGCCACACCAGTGACATCGGTCACACGAGGTAAGGAATGTCGCACGCTTCCCGCGCGTCAGAATGTTCGCAATGACAGACCGGAAGCCGGTTCTTACTGAGTTAAGCCGATACCCATAAAGATGAATTATAGAAAATCCACAGAGGATCTGTCATTTGGAGTTCGTTCTATGAATATGATAAATAAGAAAAAGATTCTTACTGTTTTCATAATCGCCTGTATGGCGCTCATGCTGTGCGCCTGCTCGAAGCTCAAAAACACGCTGCCCCCGCTGCCGACGCCCAGGACCGAAACACCGGCGCCCACCGTGGATATCTTCTCACAGCCGGCAGTGACGGCGGATGTCTTCGCACCCGCGCCGACGACGGATCCCATGCCCGCCCCGACTGCGGAGCTTCCCGCGCAGATGCCCGTGCCGCCCGTCGTGACGCCCGCTCCCACGCCCGTCCCGACTCCGGAGCCGACGCCCGAGCCCCCGCGTGAGGACCCCAATACGCCCCATCTTTTCATCGAAAACGAGACGCTTCCCCAGAGCATGCCGCGCTACGGTGTGGCGGATCTCTATGGGGACATCTATACCGACAAGGGCGTGATCGCCATGGTCACCGGGCGCATTTTCAGCAACGACTCCGGCGAGGATGTGCAGATCTGCAACTTCTATCCCTATACCAACACCTTCAGCCTCGCGGGCACGGTCAACGCCCAGCTCATCTTCGGCGTGCTGGAGCCCGGCTCCTATACCTACATCGTCAGCGCCATCGCCGAGAATGAGAGCTATTCGAGCGGCAGCGTGGTCCTGATCGAGCACGGCTTCCAGATCTATTACGACTGATACAGACAGCGCGGAGAAATCCGCGCTGTTTTCTTGTGGGGCTGTGAAAAAAGTCAATTGACAGTGTAGGGGCCGACGCCCCCGGCGGCCCGAGCGGTACAGTCCAAAATAAAGCAGAAAGCCCCGGCGAAAACGTACAGTGTTACGGATTCGCCGGGGGTCAATGTGTTGTTCAGGATTCTCTCTGCCGGGCCGCCGGGGGGAAGGTGAATTGCCCCAAAGGGGCAAGAGAGGCCGGCCTGGGCCGCGTCGGCCCCTACGGTGTTGATATTACTGTGTTCTTGATGAAGGGGACTTTTTTTCACAGCCCCTTTCTTGTACTTGACAAATACCCCCATGGGGTATATACTGCAATGCGAACAGAGGTGATACACATGGATGAGAAAATGTGCTGCTGTCATAAAACAAAGGAGCGCTCAGAGGACGAGCGCAGAAAGCTTATGAACCGCCTCAACCGCATCGAGGGACAGATCCGCGGCATCAAGGGCATGCTGGAGCGGGACGCCTACTGTCCCGATATCCTGGCCCAGGCGGCGGCGGCCAACGCAGCCCTCAACGCCTTCAGCCGCGAGCTTTTGTCCAATCATATCCGCTCGTGCGTGGTAAACGATGTGCGCGCGGGGAATGATGAGATCGTGGACGAGCTGCTCGATACGCTGCAGAAGCTGATGAAATAAGGGTGAATCGCATGAAACAATATAATGTGACCGGTATGAGCTGCGCTGCCTGCTCGGCCCGCGTGGAGAAGGCAGTCTCCGCCGTGCCGGGGGTGGACGCCTGCTCGGTGAGTTTGCTTACCAACTCCATGGGCGTTGAGGGCAGCGCCGACGAACAGAGCGTCATCGCCGCCGTCGAGGCCGCGGGCTACGGCGCAAGCCTCAAGGGTGCCGAGAAGACAACAGCCTCCGCCGACGAGGATGCACTGAAAGACAGGGAGACCCCGGTATTAAAGCGCAGACTGCTCGCGTCGCTGGGCTTCCTGCTGGTGCTGATGTATATTTCCATGGGGCACATGATGTGGGGATGGCCCCTGCCGCGCTTTCTGGACGGCAACCATGTGGCGATGGGCCTTGCCCAGATGCTGCTTGCCATCATCGTCATGGTCATCAACCAGAAATTCTTTGTGAGCGGCTTCAAAGGACTCATGCACCGTGCGCCCAACATGGACACCCTCGTGGCCCTCGGCTCCGGCGCGTCCTTTGCCTACAGCACCTACGCGCTTTTCCGCATGACGGGGGCGCAGCTCGAGGGCGGCTCGGAGGCTGCCGCAGCCTGGATGCACGAGTTTTACTTTGAGTCCGCCGCCATGATCCTCACGCTCATCACCGTGGGCAAGATGCTGGAGGCAAGATCCAAGGGCAAAACCACGGATGCGCTCAAGGGCCTGATGAAGATCGCGCCGAAGACCGCGACGCTGGTCGTGAACGGGCAGGAGAAGACCGTGCCCATCGAGACCGTGAAGAAGGGCGACATCTTCGTCGTGCGTCCGGGGGAGAATATCCCGGTGGACGGCACGGTGCTCGAGGGCAGCTCCGCCGTGGATGAATCGGCCCTCACCGGCGAGAGCATCCCGGTCGAAAAAGCGCAGGGAGATATGGTCTCCGCCGCCACGGTCAACCAGGTGGGCTTCATCCGCTGCGAGGCAACCCGCGTCGGGGAGGACACCACCCTCAGCCAGATCATCCGCATGGTCTCCGACGCCGCGGCAACCAAGGCGCCGATTGCTAAGATCGCGGACAAGGTCTCGGGCGTGTTCGTGCCGGTGGTCATCACGATCGCACTATTAACGACGCTGGTGTGGCTCCTGCTCGGCAGGGACATCGGCTTTGCCCTGGCCCGCGGCATCTCGGTACTCGTCATAAGCTGCCCGTGTGCTTTGGGCCTTGCAACGCCCGTCGCCATCATGGTCGGTAACGGTGTCGGCGCAAAGCACGGCATCCTCTTTAAAACTGCCGCCGCACTCGAGGAAACAGGCCGCGTGGATACGGTGGTCCTGGACAAGACCGGCACCATCACCGCCGGCAAGCCGAGGGTGACGGATCTGATCCCGGCGGAGGGGACGGACGAAGCGGCACTTTTGAAGGCCGCCGCCGCGCTTGAGGCAAAGAGCGAGCACCCGCTCGCCGCCGCCGTGATGGAGTACGCCTCGGAAAAAGAGATTTTAACGGAAGAGGTAAAGGACTTCGCCGCTCTGCCCGGCAACGGCCTGACGGCGAAGCTCGGCGGCAAAGAGCTCATCGGCGGCAGCGGCAGCTTTATGAAAAAGCGCGTCAAAATCTCTCAGACATTGCTTGAAAAGAGTGACGCCCTTGCCGGACAAGGGAAAACCCCGCTGTTCTTTGCCCATGACGGAAGGCTTCTCGGCATTATCGCGGTGGCGGATGTCATCAAGCCCGACAGCGCGCAGGCCATTCGGGAGCTTAAAAACCTGGGGCTTCGCGTCCTGATGCTCACGGGCGACAACGAGCGCACCGCAGACGCCATCGGCAAAGAGGCGGGCGTCGACACCGTGATCGCGGGTGTTCTGCCCGACGAGAAGGGGAACGTGGTCCGCGACCTCAAGGAGTTCGGCAAGGTCGCCATGGTGGGCGACGGCATCAACGACGCGCCCGCGCTCACCAGAGCCGACATCGGCATCGCCATCGGGGCCGGGGCCGACATCGCGGTGGACGCGGCGGACGTGGTGCTCATGCACGGCAGCCTCCTGGATGTGGCGGCGGCCATCCGTTTAAGCCGCGCAACGCTGCGCAATATCCACGAAAACCTGTTCTGGGCGTTTTTCTACAACGCCGTCTGCATCCCCGTCGCGGCGGGCGCCTTCGTCCGGGCGGGGCTGACCCTCAACCCCATGCTGGGCGCCGCGGCCATGAGCTTATCCAGCTTCTGCGTGGTGACAAACGCCCTGCGGCTGAATCTCTTCAACCCCCATGACGCAAGCCGTGACAAGCCCCGGAAGAACCGACAGGCAAAACCCATTGAAATTCAAAAACCAGTCAAGGAGGAAAGCGCAATGACAACTACCTTAAAAATCGAGGGCATGATGTGCCCGCACTGCGAGGCCCGCGTCAAGAAGGCCCTGGAGGCGCTGGACGGCGTGGAGAGCGCTGTCGTGAGCCACGAGGCCGGCACCGCCGTGGTCACCGGCTCCGCCGACTTCGAGACCATGAAGGCCGCCGTCGAGGCGCAGGACTACAAGGTCCTCGGCCGGGCCTGATTCGGGATCGAACAAAAAGGGGCTGTGAAAAAGGTCCCCTTCATCAAGAACACAGTAATATCAACACCGTAGGGGCCGACGCGGCCCAGGCCGGCCTCTCTTGCCCCTTTGGGGCAATTCACCTTCCCCTCGGCGGCCCGGCAGAGAGAATCCTGAATAACACATTGCCCCCGGCGAATCCGTAACACTGTACGTTTTCGCCGGGGGCTTTCTGCTTTATTTTTGGACTGTACCGCTCGGGCCGCCGGGGGCGTCGGCCCCTACACTGTCAATTGACTTTTTTCACAGCCTGTAACTTATTTTGCACCAAATGTAACCCTTCTGTGATTGCATCAATGGCAAGGAAGCTTTATAATGACGATGAATAAATATATTATGTAACCCAAATTGAGCTGGGCTTCCGCCTTGACACAGGGAAAGAGAAATGAGAAATTACACGAGATACAATTTCATACGGCGCGGCTTTTGCGGCGCTCTTTCGGCAGCGCTTTGCCTGAGCGCTCTCACGCAGGCTCCGGCACGTGTTTTTGCCGACGCCGGACAGGAGAGCGGGGCTTCACATATCCATACCGAAAGCTGCTACAGTGTCGGCAACCACCTTGTCTGTGAGCTGGAAGAGGGTCCAGGCCATCAGCACACGGACAGCTGCTATGGTCCGATACGCGGCGAACTCTGGTGCACCGACATCACCGGCGAGCATATGCATAACGACGACTGCTACACCTGGACGACAGGGCTTCTCTGCGGCCTGGAGGAAGGAGAGGGCGCGCACACCCACAGCGAGGACTGCTATGAGCCCGAGCGCGTGCTGATCTGCGGCCTGGAGGAGACAGAGACCGAGGAGCTGCCGGAGATCATCGAAATGCCGGAGGAAACGGAGACGCTGGAAGAGCTGATCGAGGACGAGGCGCCTCCCGCGCCGACGCCGACCATGAACCCCGGCGACGGCATCGTCTCCCTGCTGCAGCTGGAGCGTGAGCTCAGCTTCGCGGAGAAAAGCGATCCGACGGCGGACGTTGAGGATGAAGTGGACTGGTGGCGGATGTTTGCCGATATGGACTTGAGCGGCAACTGGTCCGAGGATCTGATCAAGGTCGCTTTAAGCCAGGTCGGCTATACGGAGAGCGAGCTGAACTACGTGGCGGAGGATCCCTGGCATCCCAAGGGCTACACCCGTTACGGCGCATGGTACGGCATCCCCTACGGCGACTGGTGCGCGATGTTCATTTCCTTCTGCCTGTTTTATGCCGAGATCCCGGAAAGCGCCGTTCCGTATAACTGCCACTGCAACGAGTGGATCAGGGAGCTGCGCCAGCTCGGCCTGTACCGCAGCTGGGACGAGGGCTATGTACCCAAGCCCGGGGACTTCGTCTTCTTCGATTTCGACATGGATGAAAAGGCCGAGCATGTGGGCATCATCCGCGATGTCGACCTGGAAAAGGGCTGGCTCTTTACCATTGAGGGCAACCGCTACGACTATGTGGAGGAATTTGTTCTGACGATGGACGATTATGCCATCATCGGCTACGGCGTCCTGCCCGAGAATCCCGCCTACGATCCGGAAAACCCCGGCGTCGTCCGCCAGAACGGCGAGGTGGAGATCCCGCCCGAGACGCCCGCCCCCACGCCGCCGGCCTGGGACAGCGTCCTGGACGCCGCCGCGGGCATCAAGAGCGTGAGCATCACCCCCGCCATCGAATCTTCCTGGGTCACGTACTGATCCCATTTTATAGAGAAACGGAGAGGCCGCACTGCAAAATGCGAAAACCCGTCATTCCGAACCAGTGACCGATGTCACTGGTGTGGGAATCCGTCTCTTTTTACGAAGGAGAAAACGGATTGTCCCCTAAAGGGCAGACCCCACGACCAGTTTGAGAACTGGTCTCGCAATGACAACGCATTTTGCGGCGCGGCCTTTGACAATGAAGATGAAGTATTATGTGCTGTCCGACATCCACGGGTTTTATACGCTGCTGCAGACGACGCTCAGAAACGCCGGCTATTTTGACGACCCGGAGGAGAAAAAGCTGATCCTCCTGGGGGATCTCTTCGACCGCGGCCCGGAGGCGCTTTCCATGCAGGAGTATGTGCTGGAGCTGATGGAGCGGCGCGAGGCGATCCTGGTGCGCGGCAATCATGAGGATCTGTTTCAGGATCTGGTCACGGCCGACCGGGGAAGACCGCTGCGCCATCATGTGCAAAACGGGACCTACGACACGCTCGAGCAGCTGACGGGCCTCACGGCGGGCTACAGCTGGAGCGCCAACATGCAGCTTGCCCGCGCCGGTCGTGAAACGCCCTATTACACGCGCATCATCCCCAACATGCTGGATTATTATGAGACGAGAAAATATATCTTCACCCACGCCTGGATCCCGTGCCTGAACTGGTACGGCGGCATGACCTACGACCCGGACTGGCGGGAGGCGGGCGCGGACGCCTGGCGGGAGGCGCGCTGGACCAATCCCATGGACGCCGTGCGCACGGCACAGCCGGAGAACAAGACCGTAGTCTGCGGGCATTTTCACTGCTCCTACGGTCATACGAAATATGAGGGCAAGGGGACGGAATTCGGCCCGGACGCGGATTTCAGCCCCTATATGGCGCCGGGCATCATCGCCATCGACGCCTGCACGGCCTACAGCAAACGCATGAACTGCGTCGTGCTGCGGGATTGAGACGGAGGAAAACCCTTGACTGTCCTGATCATTCTTGTGCTTGCGGCGCTTGCGGCGCTGATGATACGGATCGTCAAAAGCCGCAAAACGACCGCGATAAAGCTGCTGCTTTCAGCCCTGTGCATAATTCTGATGCTGCTGTGCGCCGTACTTCTGTATTTCTCCGTATACTATCGCGCGGGGGAAAGCGCCCGGGCCGCGCTCCCCGAAGCGCCCGTGAAGCTCGGGAATGTAAACGCCCGGTTTTTCGACGGGCCCGGAGAGGACACGGCGCTCATCTTCTATCCCGGCGCGAAGGTGGAGGCGGCGGCCTATGCGCCGCTTATGCAAAAGCTCTCAGAGACAGGGCTGGACTGCTTCCTTGTGGAAATGCCCCTGCGCTTTGCTTTCTTCGGGATGAACGCGGCCGACCGGATCACGGCGGCTTACGACTATCAAAACTGGATCATGGCGGGCCACTCCCTCGGCGGCGTGGCGGCGTCAGTCTACACGGCGAAGCACCCGGACAGCGTCGCGGGCCTCGTGCTGCTCGCGTCCTATCCGACACAGAAGCTGGAAAAGCTCCCCTATCTGAGCATTTGCGGGGAGAATGACAAGGTACTGGACCGGGAAAGCTATGAAAAAAGCCGCGCCCTCTGGCCGGACGGCGCGCGGGAGCTCCAAATCCCCGGCGGCAATCACGCGGGCTTTGCCGACTACGGCCCACAGCGCGGCGACGGCGAGGCGGGCATCACCCCGGCCGAGCAGCAGACGCGCACGGCGGAAGCGATCAGCGATTGGATCAATACACTTTTTCGCCCGACGCCCTTCCCGGCGGCCCGCGCGGTATAAACCCTAATAAAAGAAACAGCCCCCGGCGAAAACGTATGATGTTACGTATTCGCCGGGGGTGAATGCAAAATATTTACTTTTTACTGCCGGGCCGCCGGGCTTGGTGCCCTTTGGGTAGGCGTCGGCCCCTGCAAAGCGTCGGCTGCAATGATCAAAAATTACAGAAAAAACATCACGACCACCACGAGAAAGATCACCCCCGGGATACCGAAGGCACCCGCGATGATGCAGGTCAGGATATTGACCGGGATGGAAAAATCGAAAAAGCCGCCCACAAAATTGGCCAGAAACAGCAGCGCAAAGCCGCACACGGCGTTGATGAGCAATTTAAATATCTTCTTGATGGGCGCGGCGAGGATTTTAATAAGCACATAGGCGGCCACGACCACAGCCGCGATGAGCAGGACGGTATAAAGCATTTCCATTTTATCACCTGACAAATCTTACCTGAGTATTATACCCACGTCCACACATACTAAGCACGGACAGATTTCCGGCGGGCGCGAGAGAGACAGCCCGACAAGATCTCCTGTATAGGAATACAACGAAAACGGAAAAATGTCAAGCGGCAAAGGCCTTGCCCGAACGGGGAGACGCCTGCGGCCGCGGGGACGGGCCGGTGAAAACCGGCCCGTCTTTTTGTCATTTTGCACGAATCTTAAAAAAGAGGGAGCACGCCCTTGAACTTCTGCAAATAACATGATATAGTGGAGGCATCTTAAAAATCGAAGAACGAAAGGGGCGGGAATATGGATTTCATCACATACGGCATCGGACGGGGAGGGCGCTTATGGCGATAAAGCAGAAGGAACGGCCGGGCGTGATGCTCTATTTCGACGATGTGAGACCGGTGATCAGCCGCCTGGATGTAACGCAGTGCGGGGTGCTGCTGCGCTCGGTCATGGATTACGCGCAGTACGGCGTCGTCCCGGAGCTCGATCCCATGACGGGCCTGGCCTTCGACATGCTGGTGCCGAAGATCGACCGGGACGCCGAACGCTACGAGGAGAGCCGGGAGCAGCGCCAGTACGCGGGCTATGTGCGGGAAAAGAAGCGCAGCGGCGAGCCGGCCCTGAGCATTGCGGAATGGCGTCTTGCACGGCTGAGAGCGGGTGAACCCGACAACGGCCCGATACGGCCCGACAACGGCCCGATACCGCCCGACAACGGCTCGATACCATCTACATCTGCATCCGCAACGACAACCGCATCCGCATCCCCATCTGCACCCGCATCTCCATCCGCATCTTCATCAACATCTTTATTTCCATCCGCAGATACATCGGGAGAGGGATGCAAGGGGGAGGGGGAAGCCCGGCGCGTGTTTGCGGAGTGGCTCCGGGCACTGGACGAAAAGGACAACATACTGGCATTGAAGCTCGGCGGACAGCTCTACTCCCTCGGCTATCAGGCGGACAAGACGACAAGGCAGCTGACAAAGCGCCCGCACCCGCGATGAGAAACCGGACGGACATACGCAAAATGTAACCGAATTGTGGTGTGCATGATGAAAAAAATATGCTATACTACGCAAGTTAAAATTGCTTTTATTATGCCCCACTGTGGGCAGAAAGGTTTCATCCTATGGCCAATACCCCCAACTACGGCAACGACAGCATCTCCCAGCTCAAGGGCGCGGACAGAGTCCGGAAAAGACCGGGCGTCATCTTCGGCTCCGACGGGCTTGACGGCTGCGAGCATGCGGTATTCGAGATCCTCTCCAACTCCATCGACGAGGCCCGCGAGGGCTACGGCAAGCTCATCACGCTGACCTACTACAAGGACGGCTCCATCGAGGTCGCCGACAACGGGCGCGGCTGCCCGCTGGACTGGAACCCCAATGAGAAGCGCTGGAACTGGGAGCTGGTGTTCTGTGAGCTCTATGCCGGCGGCAAGTACAATAACCTCGACGGCGGGGATTATGAGTTCTCCCTCGGCTTAAACGGTCTCGGCTCCTGCGCGACCCAGTACGCCTCCGCGTACATGGACGTGACGGTCCTGCGCGACGGGAACAAATATACCCTGCACTTCAAAAAGGGCAAGCCCGTCGGCAAGAAGGGCCAGGAGCTCAAGATCGAACCCGCCGATACCAAAAAGACCGGCACCACCATTCGCTGGCTGCCGGACCTCGAGGTCTTCACCGACATCAACATCCCCGAGGAGTACTTCGATGATGTGCTGCACCGCCAGGCGGTGGTCAACGCGGGCGTCACGTTCCGGCTGCGCATCGAGCGGGACAAGGGCTTCGACACGCGCGATTACGTATACCAAAACGGCATCATGGACTACGTGGCGGAGCTTGCGGGCGAAAACCCCCTGACGGCCCCAACCTTCATTTCCGCCGAGCGCAAGGGCCGCGACCGCGAGGATAAGCCCGAGTACAAGGTCAAGCTCTCCGCCGCCTTCTGCTTTTCCAAGACGGTCAGCGCCCTGGAGTACTACCACAACTCCTCGTGGCTCGAAAACGGCGGCGCGCCGGACAAGGCGACAAAGCTGGCCTTCACCTCCGCCATCGACAACTATATCAAGCAGCTCGGCAAGTACCAGAAGAACGAGAGCGCCATCAAGTTCCAGGACGTGCAGGACTGCCTGATCCTCGTGACCAACTGCTTCTCCACCCAGACCTCGTACGAAAACCAGACCAAGAAGGCCATCAACAACCGCTTCATCCAGACCGCGATGACCGAGTTTTTCAAAAGCCAGCTCGAGGTCTATTTCATCGAGAACAAGCCCGAGGCCGACCGCATCGCCGAGCAGGTTTTGATCAACAAGCGCAGCCGCGAGACAGCCGAGCGCGCCCGCCAGGGTATGAAGAAAAAGCTCTCCGGCAGCATCAGCATCACCAATCCCGTGCAGAAATTCGTCGACTGCCGCAGCAAGGACGTGGACCGCAGGGAAATCTACATCGTGGAGGGCGACTCGGCCCTCGGCGCGTGCAAGCTCTCGCGCGACGCGGAGTTTCAGGGCATCATGCCCGTGCGCGGCAAGATCTTAAACTGCCTCAAGGCCGACTACGTGCGCATTTTCAAAAGCGACGTCATCACCGATCTCATGAAGGTCCTCGGCTGCGGGGTCGAGGTCAAGGACAAGCACACCAAGGACGTGTCGAGCTTTGATCTGAATAACCTGCGCTGGAACAAGGTCATCATCTGCACCGATGCCGACGTCGACGGTTTCCAGATCCGCACGCTGATCCTCACCATGCTCTACAGGCTCGTGCCGACTCTCATCCGCGAGGGCTACGTGTACATTGCCGAGTCGCCGCTATACGAGATCGAATCGAAGGGCAAGACGTACTTTGCCTACTCCGACCGGGAAAAGGCGGAGATCATCGACTCCCTCAAGGGCGCGAAGGCCACCATCAACCGCTCCAAGGGTCTCGGCGAGAACGACCCGGACATGATGTGGATGACCACCATGAACCCGGAGACAAGGCGTCTCATCAAGGTCATGCCCGAGGATGCCGAGCGCATGGCGGAGGTTTTCGATCTCCTGCTGGGCGACAATCTCGAGGGCAGGAAGAACCACATCTCCGAGTTCGGCGCGCAGTTCCTTGATTTGGCTGATATTTCATAACACGCATATCGGCTTTTGACGCCTAACCCCCGTCATTGCGAGCCCGCCTGAGGTGTAAGTTCGCGTTAGCCAAATCAAAGATTTGGACGCTCACTTAAGTGACCGATGTCACTGGCGTGGCAATCCGTTGAACGCCTTGCCGCATTGCCATTCCTGGGCCTGCTGCGCGACGGCCCGCCAATGGCGCGGCTGCGGAGATTCCGTGCCGCCTTCCTCTGCCACAGGCAGCGGCGGCCCGCAATCCTCCCAGCGGCCAGTTTAAGGTCTGCGATGGGTTAGGGCCTCCGGCGGGCGGATTGCCACGTCACCAGTGTGAGCACTGGTTCCTCGCAATGACAGACCGGAAGCCCGTTTGCGTTGCGTTAGGCCGATGCCCGTATTTCCTGAAAGGAGAGAACCATGAATACCTATATCAACAGCTTCATGCGCGGCAGGGAGCTCTTAAAAAAGCTCCTGATCGGCGACATTCTCGCCGCGCTTCTCGCAACCTTCACAAGAAGCAATCCGGGGCTGATGTTCTTTTTCTCGGCGGCGACGCTTTTGATGTTCATCGCCATCATCTATATCGCCGCAAAGTACTGCCGCTGCCCCAACTGCGGCAAGCACATCATCCTCGGCGTGCTGGCGATCGAGACCTGCCCCAGGTGCAAGCACAGCCTCACCACCGGCAAAAAGGTCAAAAAAAGCAAACGATAAGAGTAGGATAAAATGGCAAGAAAAAAGCAGGAAGAAAAGAAAAAGTACGATAATCCGAACGTGGTCGGCCTGCGGGCGGAGATTTTGGAGCAGCCCATCACCGAGACGCTCGAGACCAATTACATGCCCTACGCCATGAGCGTCATCGTCTCCCGCGCCATCCCGGAGATCGACGGCTTCAAGCCCTCCCACCGAAAGCTCCTGTACACGATGCTCAAGATGGGACTTCTGACCGGCGGCAGGACCAAGAGCGCCAACATCGTGGGCCAGACCATGAAGTTAAACCCCCACGGCGACGCCGCCATCTACGAGACCATGGTGCGCCTTTCGGCGGGCTATCAGGCGCTGCTGACGCCCTTTGTGGACTCCAAGGGCAACTTCGGCAAGGTCTACTCCCGCGACATGTCCTACGCCGCGCCCCGTTATACCGAGGCCAAGCTCTCCGGCATCTGCAATGAGCTCTTCCGCGACATTGACAAGGACACCGTGGACTTTGTGGATAACTACGACGGCAGCCTCAAGGAGCCGACCCTTCTGCCCACCGCCTTCCCAAACGTGCTGGTGTCCTCCAACCTCGGCATCGCCGTCGGCATGGCAAGCCAGATCTGCGGCTTCAACCTCGCCGAGGTCTGCGACACCACGGTCGCCTGGCTCAAAGACCCGGAGCACGATCTTTTAAGCACCATGCCCGCCCCGGACTTCCCCACGGGGGGCGAGATCATCTATGACCGCGCCCAGATGGAGAGCATCTACCGCACGGGCCGCGGCAGCTTCAAGCTGCGCGCGAGATGGCGCTATGTTGAAAAAGAGAACATCATCGAGATCTACGAGATCCCCTATACCACCACCTCCGAGGCCATCATCGACAAGGTGCGCGAGCTGATTCAGGCGAACAAGATCCGCGAGATCAACGACATGCGCGACGAGACGGACCTGAGCGGCCTGCGTCTCGCCATCGACTTAAAACGCGGCACCGACCCCGAAAAGCTCATGCAGAAGCTTTTCAAGCTCACGCCGCTGATGGATTCCTTCCCCTGCAACTTCAATATCCTGGTTGCCGGCAATCCCCGCGTCATGGGCGTGGGGGAGATCCTGGAGGAGTGGACCGCGTGGCGCACCGACTGCGTGCGCAGGAGGGTTTACTTCGATCTCAGCAAGAAGAAGGAAAAGCTCCACTTATTGAAGGGTCTCGAGCAGATCCTCCTGGACATCGACCGCGCCATCGAGATCATCCGCGGCACGGAGCTGGAGGCCGACGTGGTGCCGAACCTGATGCTCGGCTTCGGTATCGACCAGGTACAGGCGGAGTTCGTTGCGGAGATCAAGCTGCGCAACATCAACCGCGAGTATATCTTAAAGCGCACCGCCGAGACCGCCGATCTCGAACGGGACATCGAGGAGCTCGAGAGCATCGTCAACAACCGCCGGAAGCTTCGCGGCATCATCGTCGACGAGCTCAGACAGATCTCCAAAAAGTACGGCGAGCCGAGAAAGACCGGCATCGTCTACGCAAACGAGATCGAGGAGTACACGGAGGAGCAGACGGTGGAGGATTACCCCGTCACGGTGTTCCTGTCCAAAGAGGGCTACTTCAAGAAGATCACGGCCCAGTCCCTGCGCATGAGCGGGGAGCAGAAGTATAAGGAGGGCGACGAACTCAGCCAGAGCTTTGAGACCACGAACCGCGCGGAGCTACTCTTCCTCACCGACCGGCAGCAGATGTACAAGGCCAAGGCCGCCGACTTTGAAGACGGCAAAGCCTCCCAGCTCGGCATCTATCTGCCGACGAAGCTCCAGATGGACGAGGGGGAGAACATCCTCGCAATGCTCCTGCCGGGGGACTACACCAAGCACCTGCTCCTGATCTTTGAAAACGGCAAGGCCGCGCGCATCGAGCTTTCTGCCTACGAGACCAAGACCAACCGCCGCAAGCTTGTAAACGCCTGCTCGGACAAGAGCCCGGTCAAGGCCGTGTTCCAGCTCAATGAGGAGCTGGACCTCGTGTGCCATTCCTCCGACGGCCGCGCCCTCATCTTCAACACCGCCCAGCTCCAGCCCAAGACCAGCCGCACGACCCAGGGCGTCAACGTCATGAGCCTCAAGCCCAAGCGCTTCCTCGACCGGGCCGAGACGCTTTCCGACTCCGGCATCATCAATCCCGCCCGCTACCGGGTGAAGAGCCTGCCGGGCGCGGGCGCCATCCTCAGAGGCGAGGATAAAAACGAGCAGCAGATCTCTCTGCTGGATGAATAACAGGGGAGGGCCATTGCCTTGAAGGAGAACAGATTGCCGCATCTTGCGCGCAAATACCTGACCATCGTCGTCGGCTGCGTCTTTTATGCCATCGGCTTCCAGTTTTTCCTGTACCCCAACAACATCACCTCCGGCGGCGTCGTCGGTACGGCCATGATCGTAAACCAGCTCACGGGCTTTCCCGTCGGCGTGATGACCATTCTGCTGAACGTCCCGCTGTTTCTGATCGCCTGGCGGCATTTCGGGCTGGACTTCATGGTGGGGTCGCTCTTCGGCATGGGCCTGAGCTCCGTGCTGGTGGACCTGTTCGCGGGCTTCGGCATCATCGCGACGGATGATGCCATGCTTGCCGCGGTCATCGGCGGCGTCATCAAGGGCGCGGGCCTCGGCATGATCTACTATGTGGGCGCCACCACCGGCGGCATCGACATCGTGGTCAAGATCCTGCGCAGGAAGCTTGCCTCCGTCAACTTCGGCACCATCATGCTCTCCCTCGACACCATCATCATCGCGGCCTACGCCATGGTGCTGGGCCGCTATGAGAGCGCCATGTACTCGCTCATCTGCATGTACGTCACCACCAAGGTGGTGGACCTGGTGCTTTACGGTATCGACAACGCCTGCATCTGCTACATCATCAGCGAGCATACCGAAGAGATCACAAAAGAGATCGTCTCCGGCACGCTCCACCGCGGCGTGACCCTGCTCGAGGGCAAGGGCGCCTATTCCGGCGCGCACCGGGAGGTCCTGATGTGCGTCATCAAGCGCCAGCAGATCGGTGAGCTCAAGCGCCTTGTCAAGGCCTACGACGAAAAGGCCTTCTTCATCGTCACAAATGCCAAGAATGTCTTTGGCAACGGTTTTGAAAACATATCCGAGGTGCGCTGACTATGAAACAAAGACTGCTCTGTCTGGTCACGGCGGCAGCGGCGGCTTTCCAATTGAGCGCCTGCTCCGTGCTGGACAAGGAATATGTCTCCATCCACGATTACATGCCGTCCGAGCAGGAACAGAACCTCACCGGCGGCAGGCTCACCGTCCACAGCTTCAATGCGCTCAAGTCGGCCCTTCTGAGCATGGCCTACGAGGGGCGAACGGAGGGCAGCATCGCCTTTGACTCCACCTATGAGGGGGACGCGGCGGAGGACCTCGAAAACGCCTGCTGGGCCGTGCGCACGGAGGATGCCCTCTGTGCCTACTGCGTGGAGAATATCTCCTACGACTTCAACAAAATCGTCACCATCAACGAGGCCGATATCAAGATCAGCTACTCCAAGGTCAGCGTCAGCCCCAAGCAGATCGTGTATCTGGGCTTTTCCTCGGAAGCCGAGGCCGCCATCCTCAGCGCCATGCAGAAGGGGACGCAGACCCTGACGCTCCTGGTCGGGCGCAGCGGCTTTTCGGCCGAGGACATGGCGGCGCAGGTCACGAAGGCCTACCGCGACAATCCCACCGTCGTGCCGAAAAAGCCGGAGGCGATCGTGAACGTCTTCAGCGGCGCGGGCACACAGCGCCTGTACGAGATCCAGATCGACTACGGCATGTCCAATGTGCAGCTCATCCGCTGCCGCAGACAGCTCGAGGAGTTCAAACCCTTCGCCGATCTCGACCGCCCCGACGCAAGCGAGGTGGAGCGCGCCTATGTCGCCTGCCGCTACCTCGTGGAAAACTGCCGCATCCTGGCCGACGGCGAGGCCGAGGAAGCCAGCAGCGCCTATTCCGCCCTCATCAGGCGCGAGGCGGACAGCGAGGGCCTTGCCTTCGGGTATATGGAGCTCTGCCGCCAGCTCGGGGTCGACTGCCGCATCGTCTACGGTCAGCACGATTGGAAGGAGCACTGCTGGAACATCGTCCGCATCGACGACAGCTATTATCATGTGGATATCACCCAGTGCGCCAAGGGCGGCCCGGCCCTCGGCTTCATGCAGAACGACGAGACCTTCTGGGGCATGTACCGCTGGGATGTGGCGGCATACCCGAAGTGCACGGGGAGCAACACCTTCTTCGACTTCTTCCCGCCGTCCATGATCGATTCCGTGCCCGCGGCGGCGGACAACACGGAAAAGCAGGAGAAGCCGGAGAAATAAAAAACGAATCCGCGGCAGGGGACCGCCGTGTGCCCTGCCGCGGAACGGAGAAAAAACGACCAAAAAAGGCTTGACAAATTTTCCTTTCGTGCTATAATTATCACCGTTGTTGATGCGGCTTTAGCTCATCCGGTAGAGCGCCACCTTGCCAAGGTGGAGGTAGCGAGTTCGAGCCTCGTAAGCCGCTCCACAAAAAGCCTATTGCATTTGCAATAGGTTTTTTTCATAATGATCGTTTCATAAGCGGGTATGATGGAATTGGCAGACATGCGGGATTTAGGTTCCCGTGCCGCAAGGCGTGCAGGTTCGACCCCTGTTACCCGCACCACGTCAGAAGAACTCAGCTCCGTTCCGTTTCCGCGGTTTGCGTAAGAGCCGCGAAAACTGCACATCCGCTGAGTCCTTCTTCCTTTCCAAATCGGAGGATTCACGGGGATCCTCCGATTTGGTTTTAAACGGAGGGTGCCCATTTTGGTGTGGAAAACAAGATAAGGTTGGTTCTGCCCGCGCGAAGCGCGGCGGCAGCGACGGCACCTGCCTTGGCAGGGGCCTAGTCCCCGAAGGGGAGTTCAACCACGTCAGAAGAACTGCACATGGCCCAGGCCACCTTCTCTTGGCCTTTGGCCAATTCACCTTGTCCGCTGAGTCCTTCTTCCTTTGGGGCTGTGAAAAAAGTCAATTGACAGTGTAGGGGCCGACGCCCCCGGCGGCCCGAGCGGTACAGTCCAAAATTAAAGCAGAAAGCCCCGGCGAAAACGTACAGTGTTACGGATTCGCCGGGGGGCAATGTGTTATTCGGGATTCTCTCTGCCGGGCCGCCGGGGGCGTCGGCCCCTACGGTGTTGATATTACTGTGTTCTTGATGAAGGGGACTTTTTTCACAGCCCCTTTAAACAGGGATGTTTTTGCAAATGTATTGACATTGTATTCTGACTGACATATACTATATGCAGAGGTGATCATCATGGCAAGCATCAATATGAGTATTCGCACAGATTCTGAACTGAAGGCGCAGGCGGAAGCGGTTCTGTCACAGCTTGGAATGAATATGAACGGCACGATCAATATGTTCCTGCATCAGATCGTCAGGGATAAGGCTGTCCCGCTGAGCCTGTCTTTGAGCGCTGAGCAGGCTGTTTATGCAGACCTTCTCGCTGCCCAGGCGGATCGGAAGAACGGCTATGTCGGCCGAAATGCGCGCGATGTGCTGGCAGAAATGGATCAGATCATCGCTGATGCAGAAGGAGCGGGAGAATAATGGCCCGCTATACCGTTATCGCCGCAAGCCGTGTCGACAGCCAGCTGATCCGGCATATCCGCTTTCTGGCCAATGTCAGTTTGCCGGCTGCCAGACGTTTTCGTCAGGCGTATTCCGAGATTCTGGATCGTCTGGAGGAAAACCCTTTTCAGTTTCCAGCAGACACGGACCCGAACCTCCCGGAAGATATGTACCGCAAGGCCCTGTTCGCGCACTGCTATAAAGCGCTGTTTACGGTTGAGAACAGGATTGTGTATCTGGATGCCGTAGTGGACTGCCGCCAGAGTACTGCCGCATACGATCTGTAAATACGCTGATTCAAAGCAGCGGGAAAAGGAAAACCCGATCACGATTCCTTTACAAGCTTGCCGGTCATGTGCTCCGGGGTGAGGGCCAGAAGAAGTGTTCCCGGGCCGGATTTTTCGATCTCATGGGCGATATAGGCCTCGTCCTTCGTGAACTTATAGCTGAGCTGACGGGAGATTTCATACACCGTTTCCCGGTCCTCGATCAGCTCTATTCTTCCGAAGACGATCACGCTGCGGATGTGCAGGGCCCAGTCGCCGTCCTCACGCCAGCCCCGGTCATACACGCAGAAGGAGACCTTGTCGTGCTGCCGGACGGCGTCGATCCTGTGGCCCTTTTTCCCGCCGTGGAAATAGAGTTTGCCGTCGGCCTCACAGTAATAGTGGTTGATCGGCACGCCGTAGGGGTAGCCGTCGTCCCCGAGCATGCTCAGCACCCCGCGGGGCTCGTTTTTCAGGATCTCGATGCATTCCGCATCGGTAAGCTGCTGCTTTTTGCGAAGCATTTCACGAAACATAAGCACACCTCTTTTATATTGATATACCCGCATTATAATTTACAGCGGCAAAAATGTATATATCCAAACCGTACAAAGTATTGCGCGTGTCGGCATAGACAGGTTGAAAAAGCGGAGCTTGTGCTGTATAATATACAACACAAATCCATTTATGAAAAGGAGCAAAAGAATATGGCAAATCGCATCGTACTCAATCCCGTATCCTACCATGGCGTCGGCGCCGTCAAGGAGATCGGCGGAGAGCTCTCCCGCCGCGGCTATAAGCGCGCGTTCATCGCCTCCGGCCGCCACGTTGTCAAGTCCGGCGAGATCAAGAAGATCACCGACGTGCTCGACGAGATCGGCGTTGCCCACACCTTCTACACCGACATCAAGCCCAACCCCACCATCGAGAACGTTCAGAACGGCGTCAAGGCCTTCAAGGAATTCAATGCCGACTGCATCATCGCCGTGGGCGGCGGCTCCGTGATGGACACCTCCAAGGCCATCGGCATCATCGTGAATAACCCCGAGTTTGCCGACGTCCGCTCCCTCGAGGGCGTGGCCCCCACCAAGCAGCACGCGGTCTTCACCATCGCCGTTCCCACCACCGCCGGCACCGCCGCCGAGGTCACCATCAACTACGTCATCACCGACGTCGAGAAAAAGCGCAAGTTCGTCTGCGTCGACGTAAACGACATCCCCGAGGTCGCCGTCGTCGATCCCGAGATGATGTACTCCATGCCCAAGCCCCTCACCGCCGCCACCGGCATGGACGCCCTGACCCACGCCATCGAGGGCTATATCACCAAGGGCCACTGCACCATCTCCGACATGTTCCACCTCGAGGCCATCCGCCTGATCGCAAAGAACCTCCGCGCCGCCGTCGAAAACGACGAGGCGGGCCGCGAGGGCATGGCTCTCGGCCAGTATATCGCCGGTATGGGATTTTCCAATGTCGGCCTCGGCATCGTCCACTCCATGGCCCACGGCCTGAGCGCCCTGTACGACACGCCCCACGGCGTCGCCTGCGCGATCCTGCTGCCCCTCGGCCTCGAGTACAACATGCCTGTCGCGGGTGAGCGCTACCGCGCCATCGGCCGCGCGATGGAGGTTCCGTATATCGACTCCATGAACGATGAGGACGCAGCGAAGGCCACCATCGCCGCCGTCAAGAAGCTCGGCCATGATGTGGGCATCCCCGCCGATCTCAAGGAGATCGTGAAGGACGAGGACGTGCAGTTCCTCAGCGAGTCCGCCTTCGCCGACGCCTGCTGCCCCGGCAACCCCCGCGACACCAGCGTCGAAGAGATCGCTGCCCTCTACCGCAGCCTGATGTAAGATTAACCCAGAGAGCCCGTCGGCTGGTGCTATCCACGGCCGACGGGCTTTTGTAATTCCGGATATAAGAGAGGAAAACAACCATGATCGAGAACCTGCAATGGACCAGAGAACCCGCGGATTACAGCATCTCGGATGAGCGCATCACGATCACGACCGCGCCGCACACGGACCTCTGGCAGCGGACCTATTATCATTTCCGCAACGATAACGCCCCGGTCCTGCAGATGGAGACGGAGGAGAAGTTCTTCTCCTTTGTCGTGAAAACCGATTTCAGCGGCAGCCACCACCGCTTTGACCAGTGCGGGATCGTGATGTACCTGGATGCCGAGAACTGGATGAAGGGCTCGGTCGAGTACGAAAACGAGAGCTTCCAGCACCTCGGCTCGGTCGTGACCAACCACGGGTATTCCGACTGGGCGACCACCGCGATCCCGGCAGACGTGAAGGTGATGTGGTATCGCTTCAGCCGCAGGGAGGACGACTACTGCATCGAGTGTTCCCCGGACGGCGAGCACTTCAGCCAGATGCGTGTCTGCCACATGTGGGAGGGGGCGGGGAAGATCCGCTTCGGCCTCTACGCCTGCAGCCCGGAGGACTCAAGCTTCACGGCCGTGTTTACCGACATGCGCATCACGGAATGCGCCTGGAAGGCGCACGACGGACAGCAGCCGGACGAATAAAAAAAGACGCTGTGAAAGAAGTCAGTTGACATTGTAGGGGCCGACGCGGCCCAGGCCGGCCTCTCTTGCCCCTTTGGGGCAATTCACCTTCCCCTCGGCGGCCCGTGCGGAACAACCAAAAACACGCAGAAATCCCCGGCGAAAACGTACATTGTTACGGATTCGCCGGGGGTCAATGTTTTTTAGGATACTCTCTGCCGGGCCGCCGAGGGCGTCGGCCCCTACGTTGTTGATTGACTGTTTTACAGCACCTTGGACAAAAACAGCTTTGTTCTCGGATTCTGCGGATGGTCGAAGAGCTCGTTCGGGGTGTTGACCTCCACGATCTTGCCGCTGTCCATGAAGATGACGCGGTCCGCGACCTCGCGGGCAAAGCCCATCTCATGCGTCACGACCGCCATGGTCATGCCGCTCTTGGCAAGCTCCTTCATCACGTCCAGCACTTCGCCGACCATTTCGGGGTCCAGGGCGGAGGTGGGCTCGTCAAAGAGCATCACCTCGGGCTCCATGGCGAGTGCCCGGACAATGGCGATACGCTGTTTCTGACCGCCGGAGAGCATCGCGGGATAGGAGCCCGCCTTGTCGGCAAGCCCGATGCGCTCGAGCAGCCTCATGGCCGTCTCGTCGGCTTCCTTCTGGGTTTTGAGCTTGAGGCGGACGGGAGCCAGCGTGATATTTTTCTTGACCGTCATGTGGGGGAAAAGGTTAAAGTGCTGGAACACCATGCCCATTTTGCGGCGGTGCTGGTCGAGGTTGATCTTCTCATCGGTGATGTCCACGCCGTCCACGATCACCTTGCCGGAGGTCGGGATCTCCAGCAGGTTCAGGCAGCGCAGCATCGTGGATTTGCCGGAGCCGGAGGGGCCGATGATCGCGACCACTTCGCCGCGGTTGATTGACAGACTGCAGTCGTCCAGCGCTTTGACGCCGCCCTCAAACTCCTTGACCACATGCTCAACACGGATGATTTCATTGCTTGTCGCCACGGCGCATCCTCCTTTCAATGGCCTCAATCGCCTTGGAGGCCGGATAGTTGATGCAGAAATAAATCAGGGCCGCCAGGGTATACGGGGCGAGGGTGATATAGGTGGAGGAGGCGACGGCCTTCGCGCCGAACATCAGCTCCGCCATGCCGAGGATGGAGCAGATGGAGCTCTCCTTGACCATGGTGACGATCTCGTTTGCCAAAGCGGGCAGAACGTTTTTGATAGCTTGGGGAAGCACCACGAGCTGCATCCCGTCAAACTTGGAAAGCCCCAGGGAGCGCGCGGCCTCCATCTGGCCCGCGTCCACCGCGAGGATACCGGCGCGGAAAATCTCCGCCACGTAGGCCGAAGAGTTGAGCGCCAGCGCGACGACGCCCGGGATAAAACGGCTCAGATCCACAAAGCCGAACAGCGAGTAGCGCGGGATGTTGATCACGCCGAACAGACCAAAGTAAATGATCGAAAGCTGCACCAGCAGGGGGGTGGAGCGAAAGACCGCGATATACGCCCCGGAGATGCCGCGAATAAGCCTGCTCTTGCTCAGCCGCATCAGGGCCAGCAGCAGCGCGGGCAGCACCGCCAGCAGCACCGACACCACCGCCAGCAGCAGCGTGTATTCGATGCCCTGGATAAAGAACGCGGCGTATTTCGGCAAAAAGGAAAAATTGAAAAAGCTTGCCGGACTCATGTCCTTAAAGAGATTGCTCCACCACATAGGGACAGCATCCTTTCTGTACGATAACATGAAACTACAAAGCCTCAGATGAGGCTTTGTAGATTTTAATAAGTGTATGGTTTAAAATCGGATTACTCGGCGGTGACTTCCTGCGCAACGTCTGCCAGAGCGTCGGCGGCAGCGACAAACTCGTTGACCTTGTCGTTCTTGATCATGTCGGCGATGGCCTCATTGATGCCGGGCAGCAGGCCCTTGGGGTCGCCCTTGGCAACGGCCACGCAGTAGGGGGCAGCCTCGCCGAGGTCAACGGAGGCGACGACCAGCGCGTTATTCGTGGCGGCAAACTGCATGGCGACGGCGCCGTCAAGCACAACCGCGTCGATCTTCTTGTTGACGAGCTGGTTGACCAGGTCATTCACGTTCTGCAGGGAGACGAGGTTTGCGCCGGTCAGATCGTCGCGGACGATGTCTTCCTTGGTGGTGGCAGTCTGTGCGCCGACGGACTTGCCCTTGAAGGAATCGAGAGCGGTGTAATCCTTGGCTTCATCGGCCCTTACAAGGATCATCGGGGGATAGTCGGTGAAGTAGGGGTCGGAGAAATCGGCGGCTCTCAGACGCTCCTCGCTGCTCTCCATGGCGGCGATGACCATGTCGAAATCGCCCTTCTGCAGGCTTGCAAGCAAATAGTCAAAGCCCATGTTCTCGACCTGGAGCTCTTTGCCGGTGAACTCGGCGATGTACTTGGCCACATCGACGTCGATGCCGCCGTAGACCAAGTTGCCCTTGTCGTCGGGGTACATGAACTCGAAGGGGGCGTAGTCGGCGGAGGTGCCGAGAACCAGCTTGTCGGCGGCAAAAGCGGAAGCGCTGCCGAAGGCGAGCGTCAGCACCATGACCAGCGCCAGAACAAATGCAAATCTTTTCATGTTTTGTTAATCTCCTTTAATTTTATCGAGATGAGAATAGTATAACGCCCGGACTATTCAAATGTCAATAGATAATTATGCAAAAAAGCGGAGTGAAGTTCATCGTGTTTTTCGGCAAAATGAAGCTTGACTGAACCGCGGCCGTGAGCAGCCCATCAATCGAACCCGACAAATCAGAAGCAAGCCGCTTGCTCTGCCTTGCGCAGTTCACAAGTAAACATGAGAAAAGCCCGTGCCGTTTTACAGATTCTTCTTGCGAAGAAGCGGAAAATGCTTTATAATTCTATCCGCAGTTTTCCGGACGCGCAGGCGCCGTGCGAAAGTAGGACAGAGAAAATGAATATTGAAGTGAATATATCCAATTACAATTCTTATCTGCTCGTAGACAGGACGCTTCTGCGCGAAAATGTACGGACCATATTGGCGAGGCTTGGGAGAGACAGCGAGCTCATCCCGGTTTTAAAGGATGACGCCTATGGGCTTGGCCTCGTTCCGGTGGCGCGGACGCTTTGCGAAAACCCCGCGATCCGTACCTTCGCGGTGGCGCATGTGAGCGAGGGCCTGCAATTGCGCGAGGCCGGGATCGACAGAGAGATCCTGGTCATGGGCGGGGCCCTGCCGTTTCAGCTCCATGCCGCCGTGGAGGCGGAGCTCACGCTTGCCTGCGGACACGCGGGCTTTCTGACGCAGCTTGCCGAAACTGCCGCGGGACTCGGAAAGCGGGCAAAAGGGCAGATCAAGATCGACACGGGCCTGCACCGTATCGGCTTTGAACCGAAAGAGCTGGGTGCCCTGGTCGGGGAGCTGCGCGCGTGTGAAGAGCTTGTGGCGATCACCGGCGCCTTTTCCCATTTCTCCGATGTGTCGGACAAGGCCCTGAACAGAAGGGAATACGATATCTTTATGGAGGCACTCGATTTCCTGCGTCTGCACGACATCCCCATCCCCATGTGCCATATGGCCTGCTCGGCCTCGTCGGAAAACTGGCCCCAATATAATATGGACGCGGTGCGCTGCGGACGGCGGCTGTACATGGACAGACCGGAAAATCCGGACGGCAGTATCCGCGAAGCTGCAAGCTTCCGCGCCTTTATCACCCAGGTAAAGAAACGTCCCGCGGGAGAAAAGCTGGGGTACTGCGGCGCGGTAACGCTGGAGCGCGAAACGCTTGTCGCCACTGTCGGCGTCGGCTACGGCGACGGGCTGAATCAGAAGCTGTTCGAAATCCACGCCCCGGTGCTGGCCGGCGGTCAGCGCTGCAAAATGCTCTGCTGCTGTATGGACCAGTGCATGATCGACGTGACGGGGACTGATTGCACGGTGGGGGATGAGGTCACGTTCTTCGGCTATGATTCCAAGGGGAACTTCCTTTCATCCCAGGAGATCGCCGCCATGGTCAACCGTGACGAGGGCTGCGGCCTGACCTCGGCGCTGTCGCCGCGTGTCAAGCGCATTTATAAGGATTAAGGTATTAGCACTCTTCGCCGAAGAGTGCTAATATTCATATTCTGTTCATACTTAATGCTATATTTCTTCATAATTGTGCGGTATTTTATATACAGAATCAAACGAGAGAGATAAGGTTTGATTCGGAATATAAAATATGTAATTAAAATTTTGGAGGTATATAGAGATGTTTGAACTGATTCCTTTTGATCGTCATTCCCGCGGCATGAGCGCCTTTGACCCCTTCCGCATGTTCGATGAGATGGACCGTCACTTTGTGACCGGCGCGCCCGCCGTCACCGCCTTCCGCACCGATGTGATCGACACCGGCGACGCCTTCAAGCTCGAGTCCGAGCTGCCCGGCTTCAACAAGGAAGACATCAAGATCGACATTGAAAACGACTGCCTGACCATCAGCGCCGAGCGCAAGGCCGACAACAAGAAAGAGAAGGACAACTACATCAAGCGCGAGCGCTTCTACGGCTCCTTCTCCCGCAGCTTTGATGTCTCCGGCATCAATGTCGACGGCATCGAGGCCGCCTATAACGACGGCGTGCTGACCGTGACGCTGCCGAAAAAGGCGGCGGAAATCCCCGCCAGCCGCAGACTGGAAATCAAGTAATCGCAATAAAACCAAAAGGACACCGAGGCATTTGCTTCGGTGTCCTTTAAGACTATAGACAAAGTTGGTATATTGTCATTGCGAACCCGCCTGGGGTGTAAGTTCGCGTTAGCCAAATCAAAGATTTGGACGCTCACTTAAGTGACCGATGTCACGACAAGCAAGGATCGCGTCACGCGTTTCTCGCGCGTCGCGTTGGTGTGGCAATCCGTATTCCCCGAAAAGCGTACGATATGTGACATTCCACCGGGGAAACGGATTCCCACGCCAGTGTGCGCACTGGCTCGGAATGACGCTCTATTTGAGGTTTGTCTACACATTGAAAGGACACCGAGGCATCCGCTTCGGTGTCCTTTTTTTGTATGAGTCGGTCTGTAAGCCGGGTTCTGTCTTAAACGACCATCTATCTAGTCCCGCCGTTGCCGACGGGATCAAGCCACCTCCTGGGGACGGCCGGGCCGGCCTTCATGTCCCCGTACCACGGTGTTGCTCCGGATAGAGTTTACAGCGTCCACATGTCTCCATGCGACGGGTGGGCTCTTACCCCACCTTTCCACCTTGACCGGGATTTCTCCCGGCTGACTATTTCTGTTGCACTTGTCCGAGGGTCACCCCTGGCGGGCGTTACCCGTTATCCTTGCCCTGCGGAGCCCGGACTTTCCTCACGCACGGGCTTTCGCCCTGTGCCCGCGGTCGTTCGGCCGACTCACGGGGCTTATTTTACTCAGTTTCCGCCCGCAAGTCAACATTATTCTTGTAATAAAAACGAAAAAGCGTTATACTAATTTAGTTAGCGTTTGATGTGAGGTGATAGCTTTGACCCTGGACGAATATGTGGAGAGCATCAAGGAAAAGCGCATCGCGGTGCTCGGCATCGGCGTGAGCAATGTGCCGCTTATCGAGCTTTTGTGCGCCCACGGCTGTGATGTGACGGCCTGCGATATGCGCACGCGCGAGCAGATGGAGGGCGAGGCGGAGCGTCTCGAAGCCCTCGGCGCGAAGCTCAAGCTGGGGCCGGATTATCTGGAGGGACTCGATCACGACATCCTGTTTCGGACGCCGGGGCTCATGCCCTTTGAGGCGCACCTGGAGGCGGCAAAGGCGCGCGGCGGCGTGCTCACCTCCGAGATGGAGGTCTTCCTTGCCCTCTGTCCCTGCAAAGTCATCGCCATCACCGGCAGCGACGGCAAGACCACAACCTCGACCATTGTCTCCGAATTATTAAAAGCGTCCGGTTATCGCGTGCACCTCGGCGGCAACATCGGCAATCCTCTCCTGTGCGAGATCCCCGACATGCGGCCCGATGATATCGTCGTCCTCGAGCTCAGCTCCTTCCAGCTTCACAGTATGCACTGCTGCCCGGATATCGCGGTGATCACGAATCTCACACCGAACCACCTGGATAAACATAAGGATTTTCAGGACTACATCGACGCAAAGCGCGAAATCCTCATCAACCAGACACCTGACTGCCGCCTGATCCTGAACGCGGACGACGCGCACACGCCCTATTACGCGAGCTTTGCCAAAGCGCGCATCACGCACTTTTCCGACCGGCATCCTGTAACGGAAGGCGCGTATCTCAGAGACGGCGTTTTGACAAGAGTCAGCGGGGGAGAGGAGCGGCCCATTTTGCCGAAATCCGAGATCCGCATTCCCGGCGAACACAATGTGTTAAACTACCTCACCGCCTTTGCCGTGACCGAGGGACTTGTCCCGGACGAGATCTGCGCAAGGATCGCGCGGGAGTTTGCCGGGGTCGAACACCGGCTTGAGATCGTGCGCACGCTGCGCGGCGTGACCTACATCAACGACTCCATCGGCTCCAGTCCCACGCGCACCATCGCGGGCCTGCGGGCCATGCGCGCAAAGCCCATCGTCATTGCGGGCGGCTACGACAAGCACATCCCCTTTGACGAGCTGGGCGACGCCCTGTGCGAGTACGCCAAGGCCGTCTTCCTCACCGGCGACACGGCGGAGAAGATACGCGCCGCGATCGTGTCATCGGAGCGCTATGCCGAAAGCGGTATCACCATCGAGATGGACCAGGACTTCAAGACCGCGGTCCTCGCCGCCTCGAACGCGGCGGAGGAAGGGGACACCGTGCTCTTTTCCCCGGCCTGTGCCTCCTTCGATCATTTCAAAAACTTTGCCGAACGCGGCAGATACTATAAATCCATCATCATGGAGCTGGAATAAAACTACTCATTTCGTAGTACGATGTTTCGATTTGTTGCACAGGCGGATAGGAAACAGTGCCTCCCTTGCCTAAAGGGAGGTGGCAGCGAGCCTGCGAGCTGACGGAGGGATACAATAACGTTCGTCTTTTTGAGCGGTCCGCAAGGACTGTATCCCCCAGTCACGGCGCGGGCGGACACGCGCCGTGCCAGCCTTCGGCCCAGGTCGCAATCACAGATTGCTCCCCGCTTTGGCTACAAACGTGCCCCCGGCACGTTTGCTTAACGCGTCGCGCCCTTTAGGCAAGGGGGCCAAGCAGCATCGGCCGTTTCCTTCTTCAAAATATATGTGAAACAGCACTTGCGAAAAACAGCGAAAATTCTTGTTATTTGGAGTAAACATGAAGATTTCAGACATCAAACCCGAAGTATACGACATGGCGGAGCGCGCGGAGGCAAAGCTGAGCGCGCGCTTTCAGGAGATCGACGCGGTCGCCCGGGAGAACACCCGCAAGGTCATGGAGGCCTTTCAGAATCACCGCGTCTCCGACGCCTGCTTTGCCGGGACCACTGGCTACGGCTATGACGATCTGGGCCGCGAGACCCTGGATAAAATCTACGCCGACGTTTTCGGCACGGAGGCGGCGCTCGTGCGCATCCAGTTTGTCAACGGCACCCACGCTCTGACCGCCGCCATGTTTGCCCTGGCAAAGCCGGGGCAGAAGATCCTCGCCGTCACCGGCACGCCCTACGACACCCTGCGCACCGCCATCGGTATCTCCGGCGACAGCTTCGGCTCTCTCAAATTCTACGGCATCGGCTACGGCCAGGTGGAGCTTGCCCCCGACGGCGGCCCCGACTATGCAGCCATCGCCGAGGCCGTCAAGGACGAGAACGTCGCGGGCGTCATGATCCAGCGCTCGCGCGGCTACGAGGACCGCAAGAGCCTGACGGTGCAGGAGATCGGTAAAATCGTCGAGACCGTCAAGGCCGTGAACCCTGCCGTCCATGTCATGGTCGATAACTGCTACGGCGAGTTTACCGACACCCTTGAGCCCGGCAACGTGGGCGCGGACCTCATGGTGGGCTCCCTCATCAAAAACCCCGGCGGCGGCATCGCCCCGACGGGGGCCTATATCGCGGGGAAGGCCGAGCTTGTGGAGCGCGCCGCCATGCGCCTGACCACACCCGGCATCGGGGGCGAGTGCGGCTCCAGCCTCGGCAACAACCGCCTGCTGTTCCAGGGCCTGTTCATGGCACCCCATGTGGTGGCACAGGCCCTCAAGACCGCCTGCTTCTGCGCGGCAATGATGGAGGAGCTGGGGATCGAAAGCTCTCCGTCCGCACTTGAGCCGCGCTCCGATATCATCCAGATGGTCAAGCTCGGCAGCCCTGAGAACATGAAGCGCTTCTGCCTCGGCATTCAGGCTGGCGCGCCGGTGGACTCCTATGTCACGCCCGAGCCCTGGGCCATGCCGGGCTATGACTGCCCGGTCATCATGGCGGCGGGCTCCTTCATCCAGGGCTCGTCTATCGAGCTGTCTGCCGACGGCCCCATCCGTGAGCCCTACATCGTCTACATGCAGGGCGGCCTGACCTATGAATCCGGCAGGCTCGGCATCATGATGGCGGTCAGCGCAATGATGGACAAGTAAGCCGCATATACTGGGTGTATGGGGGTGATACCCATGCACCGCAGGTATTATCGACCAAGGAAGCGTTATCGTTACAACGTCGGCCCTGCCGCAAGGCAGGTGGGGACGGGGCTCACGCTCCTGCTCCTGCTGATCGGCCTTTGCGTCTTTCTCTCCGGGGCCGCCGTGTTTTTCAACAAGATATCCTGCCGCATCGCCGTCTCCGACGCCTGCGATATCGTGACCGCGCAGGTAAACGCCGTCATCGCCGAAGTGATGGCGGAGGGGGACTATGACGCGGAGACCTTCGTGAGCCTTGAGAAAAACGAGGCCGGGGAGATCACCGCTGTCAGCTCCAACATGGCAAGAATCAACGCCCTGTCCGCGGAGATCCTTGACCGCGTGGTCGGGGCGACGGAGAATCGCACGCTGAATGTGAGCGTCCCGCTGGGAAACCTCACCGGCATCAGCCTTCTGATGGGCCGCGGCCCGGGCGTGCCGGAGGAGATCATCATGATGACCTCGTCCCATGTGGAGTTTCAGAACAACGTGGTGACGGCGGGCATCAACCAGACCAAGCACCAGATCGATCTGGAGATCATCGTGGATATCGACATTCTCATCCCCTGGGGCACCGAGAGCGCCCGGGTCGCAACCGAGGTTATGATCGCGGACGTTGTGGTCGTGGGCAAGGTGCCCGAGACCTATCTGAATATACCGTAGAAAGAGGAATCGTCATGGACGTACAGAAGGAAATCGAAAAGCTCAGAAAAGAGATCAACCATCACAGCCGTCTCTACTATGTGGAGGACGCGCCGGTCATCTCCGACTATGACTTCGATATGCTCATGCAGCGGCTCAAAAAGCTGGAGGAGGAGCACCCCGAGCTTGTCACGCCTGACTCTCCGACCCAGCGCGTGGGCGGGCAGGCCCTGAGCAAGTTTGAGCAGGTACAGCACCAGGTCCCGCTGGAGAGCCTGACGGACGTTTTCTCCATCGATGAGCTCTACGCATTCGGCGACCGCATGGATTCCCTGCTCGACGGCCCCCACGCCTACACCGTGGAGCCGAAGATCGATGGGCTTTCCATGTCGCTCGAGTACGAAAACGGCGTCTTTGTGCGCGGCGCGACGCGCGGCGACGGCCTCATCGGCGAGAACGTGACCGAGAACCTGCGCACGGTGCGCTCGCTGCCGCTCAGGATCGAAAACGCCCCCGCGCGCCTCATCGTGCGCGGCGAGGTCTACATGTCCAAGGCGGTCTTCCGGGAGCTCAACGCCCAGCGGGAGATCAGCGGCGAGCCGCTGCTTGCCAATCCCCGCAACGCCGCCGCCGGGTCCATGCGCCAGCTTGACCCGAAGATCGCCGCCTCCCGCAAGCTGGACATCGTGTGCTTCAACATGCAGTACAGCTCCGACGATATCTACACAAGCCACGCCCAGACCCTCGACGCCATGAAAGCCATGGGCTTTCCGACGGTGCCCTATGTGCGTTATGACAAAATCGAGGACTGCGTGGAGCGTATCGCCTGGCTCGGCGAGCACCGCGATGAACTCGCCTACGACATGGACGGCGCGGTCATCAAAATTGACTCTCTTTCACAGCGCGAAGCCCTCGGCAGTACGGCCAAGGCCCCGCGCTGGGCAGTGGCCTTCAAGTACCCGCCCGAGAAGAAGGAGAGCAAGGTCCTCGACGTGGTGGTGCAGGTGGGCAGGACGGGCGTTTTGACGCCGAAGGTCATTGTTGAACCGGTGCGCCTTGCGGGCACCACCGTCTCGGCGGCGACGCTCCATAACCAGGACAATATCGACAGGCTGGACCTTCGCATCGGCGACACGGTGCTGCTGCAGAAGGCGGGGGAGATCATCCCCGAGGTCCTGTCCGTCAACAAGGCAAAGCGCCCCGACTGGGCGGTGCCCTTCGTCATGCCGGATATCTGCCCCGAGTGCGGCTCGCCGGTCGTGCGGGATGAGGACGGCGCGGCCCTTCGCTGCACAAGCCCGGAGTGCCCGGCCCAGCGCCTTCGGAACATCGCGCACTTTGCCTCCCGCGAGGCCATGGACATCGACGGTCTCGGCATCTCGGTCTGCGAAAGCCTGATAAGCAGCGGCATGGTTTCCTCCGCCGCCGATCTCTATTATCTGGAGAAGGACAAGGTGGCGCAGCTTGAGCGCATGGGCGACAAGTCCGCCGCCAACCTCATGACCGCCATCGAAAACAGCAAGAGCGCGGGGCTTGCCCGGCTCGTGTGCGCCTTCGGCATCCGCCAGGTGGGCCAGAAGGCGGCCAAGGTCCTGGCCTCTTATTTTGCCGATCTTGACAGCTTGATGGCCGCCGGGACGGAAGAGCTCACCGCCATCCCGGACATCGGCGGCATCACGGCGGGCTTTATCACGGAGTGGTTTTCTCTGCCCCAGTCCATGCACCTCATCGGCAGGCTTCGCGCGGCGGGCGTCGATTTTACCAGCCACGAGGAAAAGAAGGACGACCGCTTCGCCGGTCAAACCTTCGTCCTCACCGGCACGCTCTCCAGATACACCCGCGACGAGGCCAGCGCCATCATCGAGAGCTTCGGCGGCAAGTCCTCCGGCTCGGTGTCGAAGAAGACGAGCTTCGTCCTCGCGGGCGAGAACGCGGGCAGCAAGCTCACCAAAGCGGAAAGCCTCGGCATCCGGATTATAAGCGAGGACGAATTTGAAGAGATGATACGGTGACAGGGAAATAAACAAAAAGCAGTGTAAATAATCCCTTCATGGAGATTCTATAATATCAACGCCGTAGGGGCCGACGCCCACGGCGGCCCGCGCGGTATAGACTCGAATATTGTAAACAGCCCCGGGCGAAAACGTATGATGCTGCGTGTTCGCCCGGGGCAAATTCATATTTTTGACTTTTCTCTGCCGGGCCGCCGGGGGCGTCGGCCCCTACAGTAATACGTAATATTTCGTAAAAAACAGGGCTATAGCGTTATATTGCTACAGTCCCGTTTTTGCATACGCTGTTTACTTGATGGACGGGGAGGTGTCCTTCTGGATGACGTCGTGGGCGCCGCCCTCGACGATGGAGGTGGGGGAGACCAGCGTCAGCACGGCCTTCTCCTGCAGCTCCGGGATGCTCATGGCGCCGCAGTTGCACATGGCGTGGCGCACCTTGCTGAGCGTGAGGGCCACGTTATCCTTGAGGGAGCCTGCGTAGGGAACATAGGAGTCCACGCCCTCCTCGAAGCTGAGCTTCTTGTCGCCGCCCATGTCGTAGCGCTGCCAGTTGCGGGCACGGGCCGAGCCTTCGCCCCAGTACTCCTTGTAGTAGGTGCCGCCGATGTTGACCTTGTTGGTGGGGCTTTCATCGAAGCGGGCAAAGTAGCGGCCCAGCATCACAAAGTCCGCGCCCATGGCGAGGGCCAGCGTGATGTGGTGGTCATAGACGATGCCGCCGTCGGAGCAGACGGGGATGTAGACGCCGGTCTCCTTGAAGTATCTGTCGCGCTCCTCGCAGACCTCAATGACGGCGGTGGCCTGTCCGCGACCGATACCCTTGGTCTCGCGGGTGATGCAGATGGAGCCGCCGCCGATGCCGACCTTGATGAAGTCGGCCCCGCACTCGGCGAGGAAGCGGAAGCCCGCGGCGTCGACCACGTTGCCCGCGCCGACCTTGACCTTGTCGCCGTAGTGCTCGCGGATCCAGCCGAGGGTGAAGCGCTGCCAGTCGGTGTGGCCCTCGGAGGAGTCGATGCACAGCACATCCGCGCCCGCCTCCAGCAGAGCGGGGACGCGCTGCTCATAGTCGCGCGTGTTGATGCCCGCGCCGACGATGTAGCGCTTGTGGGCGTCCAGCAGCTCGTTGGGGTTCTGCTTGTGGCTCTCGTAGTCCTTGCGGAAGACAAAGTAGCACAGGCGGCCGTTGTCGTCGATGATGGGCAGGGAGTTGAGCTTGTGCTCCCAGATGATGTCGTTTGCCTCCTTGAGCGTGGTGCCCTCGCGGGCCCAGATGAGCTTATCAAAGGGGGTCATGAACTCCGAGACCTTCGTCTCCGGGCCCATGCGGCTGACGCGGTAGTCGCGGCTCGTGACGACGCCGATGAGCTTGCCGTCGGCGGTGCCGTCTTCGGTGACGGCGATGGTGGAGTGGCCTGTTTCCTCCTTGAGGCGCAGCACATCCCGGAGGGTGTGATCAGGGCTGAGGTTGGAATCGCTCTTGACAAAGCCTGCCTTGTAGGTCTTGGCGCGCTTGACCATGGCGGCCTCATCCTCAATGCTCTGGGAGCCGTAGATGAAGCTCACGCCGCCCTCGACGGCGAGGGCCACCGCCATGCGGTCGCCGGAGACGGACTGCATGATCGCCGATACCATGGGGATATTCATGGTGATGGGGGACTCCTCCTGCCCCTTGCGGAACTTGACAAGCGGGGTCTTGAGGGACACCTTTTCCGAACGGCAGGTGATGGGCGTGTAGCCGGGGATCAGAAGGTACTCGTTAAAAGTGTGGCAGGGTTCGTTGATGATTCTGGCCATGATCTCTATCCTTTCTTAAATAAAATACTCAGTCAATGCCGACGATCTCGCCGTAGGCGCGGATAGCGTTTCGCACGCAGTCGGGGCAGGAGCAGAGCACCGTGCCGGTGTCGCGGCCTTTGAGGTCCTTGCACAAAACGGCGCCGCAGCGCTCGCGGAAGTTTTCGGAGATCTGTCTGGTGTAAGGTGTGGAACTCCTCTGCCTGAGCTTGAAGCCCGCCGCCATGCCCGCGCCCACAAGCGCGCCGCAGGTGCCCTCCATATTGCCCATGCCGGAGCCGAAGCCGGAGCCGAGCTGCATGAGCTGCTCTTCGCTTAGACCCGTCTGGTCTGCCAGCGCCAGCAGCGCCGCCTGACAGCAGTTGCATTTACTTTTGAGCTCGGCGCCGAGCTCGGCACGTTCTTCGATCGTCATGCCGATTACCTCCAGATATATTTTTCCCAGTATACCATGAGAAGGTCAAAAGTCAAGGCGGGAGAACGCGAAAAACTGCAATTTGCGATTTTTTTAAAGCCGCGACTATATCGTCTGCGGCACATGTGCGCGATTGTCAAATTATTCAAGACGGTTTTTGCGCATATCGGACGCGATCCGGCAAAAGATAAGGTCGGGCGATGAGTCCCGAAATGAAGAAAAGGAGATGGAAACATGTCTACCAACACCAGCAATCACCTTGTCAATCCCGCGGCCCGTGAGGCTATGGATAAGTTCAAGATGGAAGCCGCCGCGGAAGTCGGCGTCAACCTGAAGAACGGTTATAACGGTGAGCTTACCAGCCGTCAGGCCGGTTCTGTCGGCGGCCAGATGGTCAAAAAGATGATCGAGGCATACGAAAACGGCATGAAGTAATCACCGGCGCATATACGGAGCAGTGAAAGCTGCTCCGTATTTTTGCATGCTGCGCGGGTACGGAAAAGGAAGCCGTCTCTTTTCACGACAGTCTTCTTGACTTTCCGCGGCTGTACAATTATAATATAAAAAACATCCTGCGCATAACGGCACGCAGGGAAAAGCGTACAAGCTTGAAAAAACGGAGGGATTTCTATGAATAACACCAAGGCGTATGATCGCGGCGCCATCATATTCCGGGAAGGCGATCCCGGCGACTGCATGTACGAGCTGGAATCCGGCAGCGTCGGTGTTTATCATGATTACGGCGGACCGAAGGAAAAGCTGATCACCACCTTGTCCAACAGCGCAAGCGACGTCAAGGTGTTCGGCGAGATGGGGCTTCTCGAGAATATGCCGCGCTCGGCGACGGTGGTCGTGATGGAAGACGACACCATTCTGACCTGTGTCTCCGGAGAGAGCTTTAACGACTATTTTGCGAAAAACCCCGCGAAGGTCCTGGATATTTTGCAGCAGATGTGCAATCGCCTGAGAAAGACCACAAACGATTATGTCGCTGCCTGCCGCACGGTATATGAAAACGTCGAGGCCGAGAACAAGGGCGAGAAAAAGAGCGAAACGCTGCTGGACAAGCTCAACAAGCTTTGCGAGTTCTACATCGGCTATAATCCGTATTACTTCTGAGCGGAGGGAATGGAAGCTATGAAAGAGATTACGTTCAACAAGGGTCAGATCGTCTTCTGCCAGGGCGAGAATGCCTCTGTTATGTATGACATTATCAGCGGCAAAATCGGCATCTATACGGATTATCAGACCGACAAGGAAAACAAGATCGCAGAGCTTGAGGCGGGCGAGGTGTTCGGTGAGATGGGCCTGATCGAATACTGGCCGCGCTCCGCCACCGCTGTGGCGCTGGAGGATGGGACCGTCCTGACCGAGCTCGGAGAAGAGGATTTGAAGGAATACCTCAAGGACAAGCCCGAGAAGCTTCTGACTGTCATGCGTCAGCTCAGCCGCCGCATCCGTGAGACGACGCAGAACTATGTGAATGTTTGCCGCACCGTGAACGAGAACCGGCGCACGCAGGAGGAGCTCGATAAATACGCGGCGCTCTACACCACATATTGGATGAACTGAGGCCGTACCGTATTCAATATCGACCAAAACGCCGGGGAAGGCCGCAGGCTTGCCTCGGCGTTTGTGCGTACAATGCGGCGGGCGGAGCCGTGTGACGGTTTTGTGACGGTTTCCGTGCTATAGTGAATATGAGCATCCGAAAACCTGTCACAAAGAAAAGCAGAATTGCCTTCGGCAGAACGAAAAGGAGAGACATGATATGAGCGAAAAGAACAAAACGGGCATGGCGGCGCTGGATGACGATGCGCTGCAGTCGGTCGCCGGCGGCGTCGGCGATGTCATGGTCACCGGCTCCGGCAGCTTTATGTCCAATACCGGCACGAGCCTGAATATCGTTGTCAACTGGTACGCGGGTGTCGACAGCTACGGCAATCACGGCCTGATGGTAGTTGTGGGCGCAACCTCCGGCAACCTCATGGCGGGCTCCATTGCCAACAGTGTCGAGCTGAGCGTCAACGGCATGATGTATGCCTCAACCAACAACGCGGTCAATTACATGGGCGGCGGTATGACGACCAATACTCTCGCGACCTTTACCATCCCCAATGTGTACGGGATGGTATCCATCAACGCCGTCTGGCACTTCAACGGCACCTACGGCGGCGTTCCCATCGGCAGCATCTATGCCAGCGGCACGGCCAGCGTGTAAAAAATAAACAAAACACAGCAGAGAAAACAGCGGAAACAGAAATGTTTCCGTTGTTTTTTACTCTTGACGATCGAGCCTCTGTTGGTATAAAATTCATTATTGAAATTATATATTACCATAAAAGACCGTGTGACAGATATGTGATAGATCAGGTGCTATGATAGACGTGTTGATTGAAAGAACAACAGGAGGTCTTGAGAGATGAGCGGCACGGAAGGTTTACGGGCACGCCTGGTACCGGCGGTATGCACCCAGTGCGGTGCGGCGCTGGAGGTTGACCCGACGCAGGAGGCGGCAGTCTGCAAATACTGCAATACCCCCTTTATCGTAGATAAGGCAATCCAGAATTACAACATCAAAAACGCGAAGATCGAGCATGTAGACACCGTGAACATCGACATGAAGGGCACCGCGGATTCCTTCTTCGGCTTTGTCGGCAAGCAGATGAGCGAGAGCAGGGAAGCGCGCCGCGAGGATCGCCGGGCGCAGCGGGCCGAGAGCCATGAGATGAACATGGCCTTTATGAAGATCTTCGGGTATATGATGATCGGCATGTTTGTTTTTGCCGTCATCGCCTTCATCGTGATGCAGTTCACGGGAGGACCCCGGGAGGATGCACCGGCAGAGCCCGAGACGCAGATCGTGAGCACCGCAGCGCCGGAGAGCACCGGCTCGGATAACGGGACGGGCGGCTCCTTTACCTTTGAGTTCCATACAGGCAGCGGCAATTAAATCGGTATTCCGGCCGGTTACCGGCTGAATATAAAAAGTTTGGGTTGACCAGACAATAATCGGAGGAAATAAAAAATGAGCAAAACCATGATGAAGAGAATCATCTCCCTGGTGCTGACTGCGCTGCTGGTGTTCGCACTGGCTGGCTGCAAAGTGACAAGCTCCAGCTCTTCGACTTCGAGCGTTACCACCAGCACCACTGATGCCAACGGCACAACCACCACCCAGACCACGACCACCGAGGTCGGCTCCGACGGTGTCCACACCGAGACCACTACCGAGACCACGAATGCCGACGGCACTGTGACAAAGGCTCCGTGATATCGTGAGATCAAGAAGCAGCATTACTGCGGCAGAACATTTTGTCGCAGCAATGCTGTTTTTCATTTATGAAAGGAGGCAGAAAGAATGTACAAGCATTCTATACCCCGCACCCTGGCACTGCTGCTGGCGCTGACGCTGCTCATGAGCTGTGCTTTTCCCGCTTATGCCGAGACCGACGGCAAGCACAGCATCGTATCGAGAAGCTATACCGCCTACGCAGGCACCACCGCCGAGGAGAAGCTGAACAAGGAGATCACGCTCTACTTCGTGGACGGTGTCGATGATCTGCCCTATATGGAGCTCAACGACTGGGGAGAGCTCATGGTCTTTGTCAATACCGACAACGGCGATGAGGACTATGGCCTGAGCATCGAGCACAAGGGCGACGTGGTCACGCTTGAGCGTGAAAACGGCTATACCATGGACTTCGACTTTGCAAACGACACCCTGCACTATACGGACTACGACGCCTTTGTCCACAGCTCCAATGACTCCACCATCATCGACCTCGTGAGTGAGAAGGGGACCGATGAAAACGGCAATGCCGAGCTCATCTGGCGCAATCAGAAGGCATCCTTCGACCGCTACGGGGATGAGATGACCGTGGATCTCGGGGCCAACAACATCCGCATGATTGCCCAGGACGACGGCTATTATGTCCCGCTGCAGACGCTCAACGACTTCACGCTCCTTGACACGCAGTTCGCCTTCGTTTTTAACGGACAGGCCCTCTTCCTTGCAAACGACGGGATCTTCTACGACTACGGCGAGCAGGCCTATACCGAGATCGCGGATCTCTACTACAGCGCCCCCACCGGCGAACGCAGCGACGCGCTGGCCGAATACAGCTATAATGAGCTCTGCCTGCTCCTGGACACCTTCTACGGCCTGAAGGACACCCACGACATCAAGAGCTTCCGCCAGCTTTTCTGGCAGATCGGCTTTGACGAGGCCCTCAGCGGCAACAGCGCGGCCGATGCGGACCAGGCCCTCAAGGAGCTCATCGACTACTATTTTGACGACCTCCACTCTGTCTTTGATGAATATTCCTATCTCACCGGCAATATTGCCGTCAGCGACAGCCAGGGCATGGCAAACCGCAAATTGAATGAGAACCGGAGCATCTACGGCGATGCCCGCGACAAGGCCTACCCGGACGGCTGGCTCGAGTACGAAGAAGTAGGCAACACCGCCTATATCACCTTTGACCACTTCCGTTCCGACTACACCGGCCGATCCTACTACGAGGCCGCGCTGGGCAGCGATGAGCTTGACGACACGGTCGCGCAGATCATTGCGGCCCACAGGCAGATCACCCGCGAGGGCAGCCCCATTGAGAACGTGGTGCTGGATCTGAGCAACAACCTCGGCGGCGCCGTGGACGCGGCGGTCGTGGTTTTGAGCTGGTTCTTGGGCGACGCCCCGTTCAGTGTCAAGAACATGACCACCGGCGCCATGTCCACCGCAGTCTACCGTGCGGACATCAACCTGGACCACGAGTACGACGAAAAAGATACCGTATCGGATAAGAACCTTTTCTGCCTCATCTCTCCCGTGAGCTTCTCCTGCGGAAACCTCGTCCCCGCGGCGCTCAAGTCCTCGCAGAAGGTCACGCTCCTCGGCCGCACCTCGGGCGGCGGCAGCTGCGTCGTGCAGCCCGCGACCACGGCCTACGGCACCGTCTTCCAGTTCTCCGCCGCGCAGCGGATGTCCTTCCTCAAAAACGGCTCCTTCTATGACATCGACCAGGGGGTCGAGCCGGACTATTACATTGCCAATGTCGATAACTACTATAACCGCGCGGCCCTGACCGATTTCATCAACGGTCTGTTCTGATACGCGGAGCATAAGTATAGGGCTGTGAAAAAAGTCAATTGACATTGTAGGGGCCGACGCCCTCGGCGGCCCGTGCGGAACAACTCGAAAACACGCAGAACCCCCGGCAAAAACGCACAAATGTGGCGAATTTGCCGGGGATACGTGTAATTATTGAGCTTTCTCTGCCGGGCCGCCGAGGGCGTCGGCCCCTACGGTGTTGATATTACTGTGTTTTGTATGAAGGGACATTCTTCACAGCTCCTATAGCTTTACGTATGATATTTTTACGATACCGATTCCGTTACAGCGCGCGCAGGAAGGCTGCGACGGCTTCGTCCTTGCAGTTGGGATAGAAGAGCTCCGCAAAATGTGCGCCGCTGACGGTCGCCTTGACAAAGGCCGGATCCAGATCTTTGAGGATATCCAAGAGGGGACGGTAAGTGATGGCCTTCACACCGTCGAGGATCTTCTTGTTGCGCTGCTCGGGGACGACGCGCTCCTTCGGATAGCCGTTGCCGTGGCCGAAGCCGAACAGCTGCCGGAAGATCATCTCCAGCTTGAGCTCCGCGCCCCAGCCGAAATCCTTGGCAAACGGCAGCGCAACGCAGTTGCCGTCGTTGATCTGAGCAAACATGTACCCGTCGGAGGGATCGACGAGATGTCCGCAGAGGACCCCGGGAAAGCTGTTGCAGGCGAGCATGGCGCCCTCGCCGGTGCCGCAGCCGGTGACGACGTAGTCCGCCGCGCCGGTGTTGAGAAGGATCGCGGAGAGAAGACCGTTTTGCACATAAGTGAGCTGGCAGGCATCGTCAGCGCCGTACATGCCGTAGTTGTCCACGGTGTGGCCCATGGGCTCCACGACCTTGCGCAGCGTCTCCTCGATCAGGCCGTTCTTTGCGGCCTGGCTGTTTTCGTTGATCAGTGCAATTCGCATGGGAATCGTTCCTTTCGTTTTGAGATGGCAACATCATACCATAATTCCGGCAAAAGAACAAGCACGACACGTGAGGGACTGTCGGAATAAAAACACGCTCAAGCCGGTCAGGCTTCTTGACGCGGAGAACTTTTCATGTATAATAAATAGCATAATAAACAAATTGTACTCAGGAGGCGCGTATGGGGGAAAAACAGAAACGCGGCATGCGCAGGCGTGAGTTGCGCCGGGGGCAGATGCAGGCGGATCTCTCGCGCTACGGCCGCAGGATCCTCGATTCCGAGGAAATGCGGCAGGCCTTCAAGCAGACGCACCATACCTTCTCCACGGTGGGGGAGCACACCATGCGCGTCGCCATGACGAGCCTTGCCATCTGCTATGCGCTGAAAAAGCTGCACATCAAAACGGATATCCCGGCGGTGGTCACCGGATCGCTCTGCCATGATCTCGGCATCCTGGGCCGCGGCGGGAAATTCCATTCCTCCAAAGAATGCAGCCGACAGCACCCCGTGGATTCCGTAGAGGCAGCGAGCAGACTGACGGGGGAGCTGTCCGAAAAAGAGGAAGCGATCATCACCCGCCATATGTGGCCCGTCGGAAAGGCCAAGCCGCCCAACTCTTTGGAGGCCGCCATCGTTTCCGCCGCGGATAAGGTCGCCGCTGTTGAGGATTTTGTCGAGGGTTATGAGGAAAAGAAGCCCGGACTCAGGGGCGTTATCCGCGAGATCAAAAGTCAGAGGAAGGAGAACGTCATATGGAAAACGAAGAAAGAGTCGTAAGACTGCTTGAAAAGCCGGTAAAGAAGGGGCTTCTGCGTCTGGTATTCAGCCGGATCGGTTTGATTGCCCTGCTGTTCATCATACAGCTTGCGATCATGGTTACAGCCTACGGTTTCTTTAGGGAACAGCTGCCGATCCTGACCGTCCTGCAGACCATTTTCACGATCGGCATGATTATCTATCTCTTTAACTGCAGTATGGATTCCTCGGCCAAGCTGACATGGATGTTTATCATTGCGATCGTGCCGCTGGTCGGTACGGCGTTCCTGCTCTTTACGCAGTCCAATTTCGGCCACCGCATGGAAAAGAAAATGGTCGATGACCAGATCAACAAGACAAAAAATATCCTGGACCAGCCGGAGAACGTCTCGAAGGAGCTGGAGCACGACGGCTCCGGCACGGACGATCTCTGCCGCTACCTCAACAGGACCGGCTGCTTCCCGCTGTACGATCACACCGCGGTGACCTACTACTCCCAGGGCGAGGACAAATTCGAGGCCATGCTCCGGGAGCTGGAAAAGGCCGAGAAGTTCATCTTCCTGGAATACTTCATCGTGGAAGAGGGCTACATGTGGGGACGCATCCTGGATGTCCTGACGCGCAAGGCCAAGGAAGGCGTCGAGATCCGCGTCATGTACGACGGCATGTGTGAGATGGCCACCCTGCCGACCGATTACTGGAAGCTTCTGGAGAAGGAGGGCATCAAGGCCAAGGCCTTTTCCCCGATCAAGCCCTTTATCTCCTCACACTACAACTACCGTGACCACCGCAAGATCCTGGTGATCGACGGCAAAGCGGCCTTCAACGGCGGCGTCAATCTCGCCGACGAGTACATCAACCGCCGCGAGCGCTTCGGCCACTGGAAGGACACGGCGATCCTGCTCCGGGGTCCGGCGGTCAAGAGCTTCACGCTGATGTTCCTGCAGATGTGGTACGTCGGGGAGGAAAACCCGGATTACGAAAGCTTCCTCGTCGAGGCCGAGCCTGTGCCGGAGGCGAAGGGCTACGTCATGCCCTACTGCGACAGCCCGCTTGATAAGGAAAAGGTGGGCGAGACGGTCTATATGGACATTCTCAACCGCGCGACCGACTACGTGCACATCATGTCGCCCTATCTGATCCTGGACGGCGAGCTGGAGACCGCGCTGTGCTTTGCGGCCAAGCGAGGTGTGGACGTGAAGCTCATCCTGCCCGGCATTCCGGATAAGAAGGTGCCGTATGACCTGGCCAAGACCCACTACACACACCTGACGGAAGCGGGCGTAAAGATTTATGAATACACCCCGGGCTTTGTGCACGCCAAGGTCTTTGTAAGCGACGGCATCAAGGCCACGGTCGGCACCATCAACCTCGACTACCGCAGTCTCTATCACCACTTCGAGTGCGCCACCTATCTGTATAAGACGGACTGCATCCCGGAGATCGAGGCGGATTTCCAGAATACCCTCGAAAAGTGCAGAGCGGTCACGCCCGAGACCATCAAGGCGGAGAAGTTCTCCACCAAATTCGTCGGCCAGACGGCAAAATTCCTCTCCCCGCTGATGTAAGCATAGATGTAAGCATATAAGTATGAAACAGGAGGCCCTGATGGGCCTCCTGTTTCATGGTGCCGGTGGTGGGACTCGAACCCACACGATGTCGCCATCGGCGGATTTTGAATCCGCTACGTCTACCATTCCATCACACCGGCATACTGACAGAAAGTATATAACAGATTTCAAAAAATATCAAGTCTTTCCTTCAACACTTTCCGCGCTCTGCTCCTGCGGCCTCGGGATGAACCAGAGGTTCATGTCCGCGTAGCCCGTCACGCCCGGCACCTCCTCGGTAAAGCTGTACTGCCACATGTCGCAGGCGTAGTAGAAATTGGGGAAGGGGCTTAAAGGCAGGGAGAACCAGAACATATAATCCGTCAGGCGTGTCAGGTCATAGCCGTAATAGCCCATGTCGCGGTTAAAGTACACGCAGGGGGTATAGCCCGCGCGACGGATCGTCTCGCAGAAGGCCACGGCACAGTCGGTACGCGTCGCGGCGCTCAGCTCCGCCGTGCGCGAACCCTCCTCCGAGACAAGCTCCCAGTCGTAGACCACCGGGGCCGTCACCGAATAGGGGGCAACGCGCGACAGGACGAAATTGGCCTCCTCGATGGCCTCTGCCACATTGACCGCCTGGGAGAAAAAGTATACGCCGACCCGGAGCCCGGCGTCGGACGCGCCCTGCATGTTCTTTTCAAACCAGGGGTCTTCAAACAGGCCGCCCTCGGTATAGCCGCGCCGCCCGAGACGCACACAGGCAAAGTCCAGATCGTAGGCCGCCTGCTTCCAGTCGATCTCCCGCTGGTGCTCGGACACGTCGATCCCGCGCAGCACGTCAAATTCACCGCCGAGATAGCGCACCGGCCCTTCGCTTGCAAACTTCTCCGCCGTCAGGGTGTTCACCGGCACACCCTCCAGCGGCGTCATCCAGATCCAGTCCTTGCCGTCGTAGAGATACACCTGCCCCTCGTGGGGATCCCTGGGCTTGCGCGGCGAAAGATCCAAGAAGAAGGCGATCATCAGCGCCAGGGCGATGAGCATGACAAGCGCCGCTGCGATGAAGTACAGGAGATTTCGTCCCCGGCCCAAATCCATCATCTCTCTTTCTATTATTTTATAAGGCAACACCGCACAATACGCCTGCGGCATCTTCCAGAAAATTTGTGCCCTGATTTCGTCACTTTTTCTTGAGGTACACAAAGTACATCTGCGAAAAAGTGCCATCATCAGAACCCAGATTTTCTTGGAATCTGCTCTTGCCGCATTGTGCGCTATTGCCTTTATGGTATTATATACAGTTTTTTCCGACTTATCAAGCCATACGAAATAGATTATGTCAACATAATTTTGAGCCTATTTAGAAATCTGCGAAGACAAAACGAAAATGAAAAGAGCACGCAAAACTCGCAAAATTTGTGAAAGCATACAAAAATAAGCCTGTTCATTTAGAGAACTTGAACAAAACTTTAGGCAAATCGGCTCTTGAAACCGGGCGCGGAAAAGACTATAATCCACCGCGAACTCAAGGAAAGGAGGCGACAGAAAACATGTATAACAACGTGAATGTTTTCGAGCCTGAGCTTGCGTTCCAGTTTCCCAACCTGCTTGAGGATAAGGATTTTGCCTATTACTACTGGACGCTGCCCATCTGTAATCTCTGATTGCTGAGTGTGCGCTGCTTTACGGCGCAAGGGTACGAAAGAAAAAGCCGGCTTGACCGGCTGTCATACGGGCGGGCTGTGAAAGTACAGGAAACAAACCCCGCCGAAACAGAACGAGCGCGTTGCAAAATGCGTGTCATCCTGAGCGTAAGCGAAGGATCTTTCCAAAAAGTTTGCAAAAACCTTCAAAAGAAAGATCCTTCGTCACTTCGTTCCTCAGGATGACAAAACGGTAACCATTTTGCAACGCGCTCTTTTGCTATAGCATGTAAATTGCAGTTCACATATACAAGAAAGTGTGTTATACTGTTATTAAAGAACAAACAACGAAAACTGCAAGTGGGGGGAGAGAACATGATTTACACAACGAAGGAAATCCGGGATCGGGTCAAGCCGATTGCGGAAAAATATGATCTTCGCGCGGTCTATCTGTTCGGCTCCTATGCGAGAAAAGAAGCGACCGAGAAAAGCGACATTGATCTGCTGATCGACCGTACGGGTTCCAAGATTCACAGCATGTTTGACATGGGCGGATTGTATGAGGAGCTGTGCCATGCGATGAGCAAGGAAGTAGACCTGGTCACGACACAAACGCTTGAGCAGCAGAGCACCATAGATCGCAATCCGCAGTTTATCAAAAGCATCCGGGAGGAAAGGATTCGACTCACATGAACAGAGGTGACTGGCAGCGGCTTCTTCACATGCGGACTTACTGTGAAGACATTGCGAAGTTTATTGACCGCTTTGGCGATGATTTTCAAATTTTCACCGCGGACAGGGCATATTTTAATGCAGTTTCCATGTGCATACTCCAAATCGGTGAACTGGCCAACGGCCTTTCGGATGAGTTCCGGGAAGAAACAAAAAGTGAAATGCCATGGGGAATGATCCGCGGTATGAGAAATTGGCTTGCACATTCCTATGCAGAAACAGACGAGAAAATCCTGTGGGAGACTGCGCGTAATGACATTCCCAAGGTGCGGGCGTTCTGCGAAAGAAAATGTGCTGAGTACAGAGGGTAAAGCGGATATATGATTATAGATACAAAACATCCCGCGGCAACGCCGCGGGATGTTTGCTTTGCTGGAGCAAGGCTACATGGCCTCGATCTCCTTGATGTTGTATTCGTTGCCGGTGACAAGGAAGGTGTTGCCGCCGTGGCAGTAGGGGCACTCCTTGCCGTACTGCATGGTGGGGTAGGTCTTTTTGCAGTCCTGGCAGTAGGTGACGGCCTTGAGCTCCTCGATCTTGAGCTCGGTGTCCTGGAAATGATCCGTCTTGGCGCGGGCCCACTCCCAGAAATCGGTCAAATAAGCGGGGATGATGCCGCTGACCTCGCCGACCTCCAGCGTGATGGAGCCGACCTTTTTGAGGTCGTTCTCCACCATCAGCTTTTCCACCGTTTCGATAACGTAATAGATCGTGCTTAATTCGTGCATGATTCCTGCTTGCCTTACTTGCGGATGATACGGATCTGCTTGGCCGCGTGCTTGAGCATCGGGACGACCTTGTCCTCGGCCCGCACCATGTTGGAGGCCTCGGGCACGTCGCGCTGCAGGTGGATGGCGTCGAACATGCACCTGGTGGTGCACAGGCCGCAGCCGATGCAGCGGTTTCGATCAACGATGGTCACGCCGCAGCCGAGGCAGCGGCTGGTCTCAGCCTTGATCTGCTCCTCGGTGAAGGTGAGGCGGTCATGCTCGAAGGAGCGGACCTTGGTCTCGTCGTGCAGGATGGGCTGACGGGCCGGGCGGTCGAAGCTGTCAGCGCCGAGGACGACGTCGTCCTTGTTGAGCTCGTAGAACTCGCGCAGGTTGCGGCCGCGGGTCAGGCTCTGGCCGTCGTTGACGAAGCGGTGCAGGGACTCGGCGCCCTCACGGCCGGCGGCAATGGCGTCGATGGCAAACTTCGGGCCGGTGTAAACGTCGCCGCCGACGAAGATGTCTTTCTGCTCGGTCTGGTAGGTGACTTGATCGGCGAGGGCGTTGCCCTTCTTGCCGGTCTTGAGCGCGCCCACATCCAGGCCGCCCCAGTCGATGACCTGACCGACGGCGGAGAGGACGGAGTCGACCTCGATGGTCTCAAACTTGCCGGTGCCGACGGGGGAGCGGCGGCCCTTCTCGTCAGGCTCGCCGAGCTCCATGAGCTCGACCTTGAGACCGCAGACCTTGCCGTCCTTGCCGATGATCTCGGCGGGGGCGTTGAGGAAGCAGAACTTCACGCCCTCGGCCTTTGCTTCGGCGATCTCTTCCTTGTCGGCGGGCATCTCGGCCTCACTGCGGCGGTAGATGACATAGGTCTCGGCGCCGAGACGGACAGCCGTGCGGCACACGTCCATGGCGACATTGCCGCCGCCGATGACGGCACACTTCTTGCCGACAGCGGGTTTGCTGCCGAGGTTCACTTCACGCAGGAAGTCCACGCCGCCGTACACGCCAGCGAGATCCTCGCCGGGGATATTGAGCTTGGAGCTCTTCTGTGCGCCGATGGCGACATAGAAGCCCTTGTAGCCCTCGTCACGCAGCTGCTGGATGGTGATGTCCTTGCCGATCTCGGTGTTCATCCGGAACTTGACGCCCATCTTCTCGAGCACCGCGATCTCGCCCTGCAGGGCCTTGCGGTCGAGACGGTAGGAGGGGATGCCCATGACGAGCATGCCGCCGGGGGCGGGGTTGCGGTCAAAGACGGTGACGTTTTCGTAACCCATGCGGGCGAGGTAGTAGGCGCAGCTGAGACCTGCGGGGCCTGCGCCGATGATGGCGACCTTCTGGTCGTAGCCCTTGTCGATGGGGCGGCGGTAGAGATGTTCGGGAACGTAGGGCGTATCGCTCTTGAGATCCTGCTCGGCGATGAACTTCTTGATCTCGTCGATGGCGACGGCCTTGTCGAACTTGCCGCGGGTGCAGGCGTCCTCGCAGCGGCGGTTGCAGACGTGACCGCAGACGGAGGGGAAGGGATTGTCCTGCTTGATGAGCTTGAGGGCGTCGAGATACCGGCCCTCTTTGGCAAGCTTGATGTAGCCCTGGATGGCGATATGTGCCGGACACGCGGTCTTGCAGGGCGCGGTGCCGGATTCGTGGCAGTTCTTGCGGTTGTCGAAGACATAGTTGGGGTTCCACTTGTCCTCGCCCCACTTGAGGCCGTGGGGAAGCTCCTGCTTCGGGTACTGGACCTCGCCGTTTTTGGTGCAGAGCTTCTGGCCCAGCTTCACGGCGCCGGCGGGACATACCTCGACGCACTTGCCGCAGGCCACGCAGTTATCCTTGTCCACGTGGGCGCGGTAGGCGGAGGCGGAGAGGTTCGGGGTGTTGAAGTACTGGCTGGTGCGCAGGGCAAAGCAGACGCCGAGGTCGCAGTTACAGAGACCGAAGATCTTGTCCTGGCCGTCGATGTTCGTGACCTGGTGGACATAGCCGTTGTCTTCTGCGCGCTTGCAGATGTCCAGAGCCTCCTGCTTGGTGATGGGGCGGCCCTTGCCGGTCTCGATCAGATAGTTGGCAAAATCGCCCAGACCGATGCAGCAGTCGTCCTGGATCTCGCCGGAGCCCTCGCCGTACAGGCGGCGGGCGTTGCGGCAGGAGCAGTAACCGACGGAGAGCTTGCCGTCATACTTGTCCAGCCAGTGGGAGATATGCTCGATGGAGGCGGAAACGCTCTTGGCGGGGATGGCGCTCTCCACGGGGATGACATGCATGCCGATGCCGTCGCCGCCGGGAGGGATCAGATGGGTCTTGCCGGCCAGGGGCAGGAAGGTCATCTTGTCAAAGGAGTCGGCAAGCTCGGGGTATTTCTCGACCTGCCAGAGCACCATGTTGGTCATCTCGGCGATGCCGGGGACAAAGAGCTGGACGTACCACTGCTTCTCGTGCTGGGGATTTTCCCAGTGGTATTCCACGATGCCGTGGTTGGCGGCGTCGGTCAGCAGCTCCTCGATCTTCGCTTCGGACTTGCCGGTGAGCTTTGCGATTTCCGCGGTGGTCTTGGGCTTGCGAAGGCCCATCTTCAGCATGACCTCCGCGATCTCATCGCTGGAACATGCGCGGTCAAGGATGATGTACTCGGGGTCGGTTTCGGTCAGGCGCTTGAGACCGAACTTATAGGGGAGGCGGTCGGTAATCATTTTGCCGAGGTCAAATAAAATCTCTCTTGCCATAGGAAGTCTCCTTTCGGTTTATATGTTGAAAAAACGACAAAAAGCCATCATACTGCTTTCTATCACATTAACATAAAATTAACACAATTTCAACCGTATTTCTTGCGCATTTATACAAATCTACAAAACTGTCCGAAAAACAAAAACACACTTGTCTTTTTCACGCGGACGGGTTAGAATGTCAAATGCGAACTATGTTCGCATTTGAGAACTCGCGCTTATCGCACACGGCGGACTGTAACACGCCGTGTTTGGTCGGCGCGAGGCCTCGTGCCACTCGGCTCAAGGTGTTTTTGAAGAAGCAAAGCTTCCTCAAAAACAAATTGAAATACCTTCGGGCCGCAGACTTCCACAGAAACAGTTTTAATAGTCCCTTTTTGAAATTTAAGGCTAAGGAGGGGAGCGAATGCTTGATCAATACCTCATCATCCACAAGAGCATCCTGCCCGAATACTATGAGAAGGTCATCGCGGCGCGCAGACTCATCGAGACCGGCAAGATCCGGGACGTGAGCCAGGCCGTGCGCGAGGTGGGCATTTCCCGCAGCACTTATTATAAATATAAAGACTTTATCCTCGAGCCTACGGAAATCTCCGGCGGGCGCAAGGCGGTACTGTCCATGATGCTCAACCACGAGCAGGGCATCCTGAGCGCGCTATTGCAGCAGATCTGCGAGGCGCGGGCGAATGTCCTCACCATCACGCAGAGCCTTCCGATCCGTGACCGGGCCAGCGTCACCATCTCCCTCGATGTCAGCGAGGTGGACGGCAGCATGGAGGACTTTGTCGCAAAACTTTCGCAGGTCCCCGGCGTGGAGCAGGTCCGCGTTTTGGCAGTGGAATAAGAATGACGGAAAGGAGACTGTGAAAAAAGTCCCCCTCATCAGGAACACAGTAGTATCAATACCGTAGGGGCCGACGCCCCCGGCGGCCCGGCAGAGAGTCCTGATTCTTGCATTGACCCCCGGCGAATTCATAACACGATACGTTTTCGCCGAGGGCTTTCTGTTTTGGTTTAGGGCTGTACCGCTCGGGCCGCGTGATAAGCGTCGGCCCCTACATTGTCAATCGACTTTTTCACAGGCTTTAGGAGCAAAGCATGGCTTTCAAACGCGACAAACAGCAGATACAGGACATCATGACGCTCATCGAGGAGTACGACGAGGCCCTGGCCGAGATCGCGTCCCTGCCGCAGAGCCAGCAGGAGAGCGCCGCGGGAGCCATCGGGCGCCTTTCGGAGAAGGAGCTTTCGAACATCCTGCGCGGCATGGACGTGGAGAACATCAACCGCGAGAAGCTCGGCATCCGGGTGGCGAGCCTCCGCGCCGCCGGGATCGAGAACATGGAGCAGCTTTGCGCCCTGACGGCGGATCAGATCAACGCCGTCAAGGGCATCGGCGATGAGGCGGCGTGGCTCATCTATACCCTCGCGGGCCGCATCCGGCAGGAGACGGCGGCGGGCCTCAAGGTGCGCGTGAGCCTCGACGACAGAAACGAAGACGCATCCGCGCTCCTGCTCACGGCCCGCGCCTCCATGGAGACGTCGAAGGCCGCCCAAAAGGCGCAGGCGCTGTGGGAGAAATATCACGACGCGGTGCAGGCAGCCTACCTCGACGCAAAGCCCGCCGTGAGCAGCTTGCGCTGGCTCGTCACACCGCCGGAAAAGAAAAAACGCGCCCTCGACGCGGCGCTGTATCTCTATGGCCTGCTGGAGGGCGAATACGGCGACGGCGTCCGCGCCGTCCTGGACGCCTATGATGCCCGGGAGCTGCTGGACGCCGACACGGTATGGGAGGATTTTCAAAAGCACAGTGCCGCCTATTACGCGGAGTTTGACAGACTCGACCGGGTGGAAGGTACGCTCGTTGACAACAGCTACAGCGGCTTGCCGGAGGAGCTTGTACTTCAGGTTGAAATGCAGCCAATCTATACAGACGGCCTGCACGCCTCTCTGCGCGCCTATCAGGAGTTCGGTGTGCGCTACATCCTGCGGCAGGGGAAGGTCCTGCTCGGCGACGAGATGGGCCTCGGCAAAACCGTCCAGGCCATCGCCGCCATGGTCTCGCTCAAAGCGCTGGGGGCCACGCACTTCATGGTGGTGTGCCCCGCAAGCGTGCTGGTCAACTGGTGCCGGGAGATCAAACAGTTCAGCGACCTTGCCGTCACCCCGATCCGCGGCGGCGACCAGATGGCTGCGCGCAGATGGCGGGAGCAGGGCGGCGTCGCTGTCACGACCTACGAGTCCGTCAGCCGCTTTGCCCTGCCGGAGAGCTTTTCCTTTTCGATGCTCATAGCCGATGAGGCCCACTATGTCAAAAACCCGGCGGCAAAGCGCACCCAGGCCCTGATGCTCTTGCGGAGAAAGGCGGAAAGGGTCCTGTTTATGACGGGCACGCCGCTTGAAAACCGGGTGGACGAGATGTGCTTTCTCGTCTCCTGCCTGAGAAGCGATATTGCGGGCGAGCTCAAGGACATGAAATACATCTCCTCCGCCCCGCAGTTTCGGGAGAAGCTGGCCCCGGTCTACCTGCGCCGCACGCGGGAGGATGTGCTCTCGGAGCTGCCGGAGCTGATCGAAAAGGAAGAGTGGTGCGAGATGGGCCCTGCCGAGTGGAAGGCCTACATCCTCTCGGTGGCGGCGGAAAACTTCATGGCCATGCGCCAGGTATCATGGGACGTGGACCTCAAGCATTCCTCCAAGGCAAAGCGCCTGCTGGAGCTTTGCGATGAGGCGAAGGAGGACGGACGGAAGATCATCGTCTTCTCCTATTTCCGCGAGACCATCCGCGCGGTACAGAAGCTTCTGGGCGAGCGGGCGCTGGAGCCCATCACCGGCAGCGTCTCATCCGCCGGACGGCAGGAGCTTGTGGACGCCTTTACCCGGGCAGAGGACGGCACGGTGCTCATCTGTCAGGTGCAGGCGGGCGGCACGGGCCTCAATATCCAGGCCGCGAGCGTCATCATCTTCTGCGAGCCGCAGATCAAGCCCTCCATCGAAAATCAGGCTGTCTCCCGCGCCTACCGCATGGGCCAGCTCAGGAGCGTGATGGTGCACCGCCTGCTCTGCGACAACACGGTGGACGAGCGTATCCTGGAGCTTTTGCGGGAAAAGCAGGATATCTTCGATTCCTTTGCCGAGGAATCCACCGTCGGCAGCGAATATCTCCGCGCGGAAAAGAGCATCAGCGCCGCCATCATTCAGATGGAAAAGGAGCGCCTTGCCGCGGAGGAAGCGCCCACGGAATAAAACCGTAGGGGTCGATCCCTGATCGACCCGCCTTACAACATACACTGTTGCATAATGGCGGGCCGATGAAGGCATCGGCCCCTACAAAACTATATCGCCTTTTCCCAGGTCTTTTCGTTAAAGCCCGGGATCACGGCCTTTTCACTCACGAGCAGCGGACGCTTGACCAGCATGCCGTCGCCCGCCAGAAGTTTAAGCAGCTCGTCCTCGCTCATGGTGTCGATTTTGTCCTTGAGCCCCAGCTCCCGGTACATCACACCGGTGGTGTTGAAAAAGCGCCGGATCGGCAGCCCGCTCTTTTTCAGCCAGTCATGAAGCTCCTCATAACTCGGGTGCTCCTCCCGGATGGGACGTACCGTATATTCCACACCCCTGTCATCCAGCCATTTGCGCGCTCTGCGGCAGGTGGTACAGGTTTCAAGACAGAGTATCGTCATGATTTTCATCCTCCTTTTATTGTATTTTACCACAAACGGTCGGGATGTACAATATGAAAATATGGGTATCGGCTTAACTCAGCAAGAACCAGCTCCCGGTCTGTCATTGCGAACATTCTGACGCGCGGGAAGCGTGCGACATTCCTTACCTCGTGTGACCGATGTCACGACAAGCGTGGATCGCGTCACGCGTTTCTCGCGCGTCGCGTTGGTGTGGCAATCCGTTGAACGCCTTGCCGCATTGCCATTCCCGGGCCTGCTGCGCGACGGCCCGCCAATGGCGCGGCTGCGGAGATTCCGTGCCGCCTTCATCTGCCGCAGGCAGCGGCGGCCCGCAATCCTCCCAGCGGCCAGGTTTGATTTCTGAGTTGATAAGGGCCTCCGGCGGGCGGATTGCCACGCCAATGTGCGCACTGGCTCGCAATGACGGGATTAGCTGATTAAAGCCGATACCCACATATGAAAATTTGTATTTACACAATCTCAAAAATGTGAAAAAAGTGTTCCAATTCAAAATGTCTTGTGCTATAATAATTATATTAATCCCAAAGCTCCGGAGGAATCACCATGGCGACATCAACAAAAAAGGCGCTTGCGGATGCGCTGAAAAAAATGATGGTCATCAAGCCCATCGACCGCATCACCGTCAACGACCTTGTGGAGACCTGCGGGGTCAGCCGCCAGACCTTCTATTATCATTTCGACGATGTGTACGATCTGCTCGAGTGGGTTTTTGAGGAGGATGCAAACGCAAACCTCCCCAGCGAGGTGGTATATGACAACTGGAAGCACGACGTGACGCTGTGGTTCAAGTACCTGTACGACAACTCCACCTTCGCGCTGAATGTCTATAACTCCAACAGCCGCCTGTATATGCTGCGCTATATCAAGGGCAGGCTCCGCGAGTGCATCCGCAGCTTCTCGGAGATCGTGGCGGAGAACCGCTCCATCGACCGGCAGGATTTCGAGTTTATCGTGGAGTTTTATTCCAACATCGTGGTGGGCCTCATCTCCCAGTGGATGGACCAGGGGATGCAGCTTCCCAAGGAGATCGCGACCGACAAGGTGCTCAGGGTGCTCGACAACAGCATTGAGAACATCATGGCGCGATTCGAGAAAAAATAGAACAATACAGAAAGAGCGGGAGACCGCAATGTGCACGGGCTGCCTCAAAGCTGAGACAGGCCATGCATGAAAAGTGTATGTCGTAGGGGCCGATGCCCTCATCGGCCCGTCGTATATCAACAAGCTACGTTGTCCGGCGGGTCGATCTGGGGATCGACCCCTACGGCTTTTAAAAAGATTTTACAGGATACAGCGCGCCGAAAACTTGAAACAAGGGAAAAAATGCGTTATACTATACCAGTTACGAAAATTACGGCAAAGGGGGCGCACTGATGGCGGAACAGAAAACCAATGTCATGCGGGTGCTCGAACAGAAAAAGATCCCCTATACCGCCCACAGCTATCCCCACGGGGACGAGGCGGTGGACGGCGTCACGGTGGCAAGGCTCACGGGCCTTGACCCGGCGCAGGTCTTCAAGACCCTGGTGACCGTCGGGGCGAGCAAGAGAAACTATGTGTTTGTGATTCCCGTCGCGGAAGAGCTCGACCTGAAAAAAGCCGCGAAGGCGGCGGGGGAGAAGTCCATTGCCATGATCCATGTCAGCGAGATCAATGCCCTCACCGGCTATGTGCGCGGCGGCTGCTCACCCATCGGGATGAAAAAGCAGTTTGAGACCTTCTATCATGAAAGCTGCCTTGACCGGAAAACCATGGCTGTCAGCGCCGGGAAGATCGGCGCGCAGGTGGAGCTTGCACCGGAGGCCCTTATCAAACTCACCCGCGGCAGGACCGCCGACCTCATTGTTTAGGAGATACATCTATGCAGCCAGACAGCATCTTTATCAAAGGTGCGAGGGAAAATAACCTCAAGAATATCGACATCGAGATCCCGCGCGACAAGCTGGTGGTCATTACGGGCCTGTCCGGCAGCGGGAAATCGAGCCTTGCCTTCGACACCATCTATGCCGAGGGCCAGCGCCGCTATGTGGAGAGTCTGAGCTCCTACGCCCGTATGTTCCTCGGCCAGATGGACAAGCCGGACGTGGACTATATCGAGGGACTTTCCCCCGCCATCTCCATCGACCAGAAGACCACCTCGAAAAACCCCCGCTCCACCGTCGGCACGGTGACGGAGATCTATGACTACATGCGCCTTTTGTGGGCGCGGGTGGGTGTTCCGCACTGCCCGAAATGCGGCAAGGAGATCCGCCAGCAGTCCATCGACCAGATCGTGGACCGCATCATGGCCCTGCCCCAGGGCACGAAGATCCAGCTTTTGTCCCCGGTCATCCGCGGCAAGAAGGGCGAGCATGTCAAGGTGCTGGAGGACGCCAAGCGCTCCGGCTATGTCCGCGCGCGCGTCGACGGGATCATCTATGACCTCGCCGAAGAGATCCGCCTGGAAAAGAACAAAAAGCACAACATCGAGATCATCGTCGACCGCCTGGTCATCAAGCCCGAGATCACCCGCAGGCTCACGGACTCCGCCGAGACGGCCCTGTCCCTCTCCGGCGGCATCCTGTATGTGGATGCGGGCGGGGATGAGCTTCTGACCTTCTCGCAGAACTACGCCTGCGAGGACTGCGGCATCTCCATCGAGGAACTGACGCCGCGGCTTTTCTCCTTCAACAATCCCCACGGCGCATGCCCGACCTGCACCGGCCTCGGCGTGCAGCTTCTGGTCGACCCGGAGCTCATCATGCCGAACCCCAGCCTCTCCGTCATGGAGGGCGGCATCGTCGCCTCGGGCTGGAACAACATCAAGGGCGACTCGATTTCCAAGATGTATTTCGAGGCCCTGTCCAAGCGCTATCACTTTAAGCTCACCGAGCCGCTCAAAAACCTCTCCAAGGAGGCCATGGACGCGATCCTCTACGGCACGAAGGGCGAGCCGCTGCAGCTTCGCTACGAACGCAGCGAAGGCTACGGCGTTATCAAACGTGAATTCGAGGGTATCGTCACGAATCTCGAGCGCCGCTACCGCGAGACCCAGAGCCCGTCCATGCGCGCGGATATCGAGGAGTGCATGGCGGAGGTGGGCTGCCCGGAGTGTCACGGCAAGCGCCTGAAGAAGACCGCCCTCGCTGTCACGGTGGGCGGCATGAGCATCGCCGATTTTGCGGACCTCTCTGTCGTGAAGGCCCTGGACTTTATCGAAAACCTCAAGCTCAGCGAGAAGGACAGCATGATCGCCGAGCGCATTTTGAAAGAAATCCGCGCCCGCCTCGGCTTTCTCACGAGCGTGGGCCTCGGCTACCTGACACTCTCCCGTTCGGCGGCGACGCTCTCCGGCGGCGAGACCCAGCGCATCCGGCTTGCCACTCAGATCGGCTCGAGCCTCACGGGCGTACTGTACATCCTGGACGAGCCGAGCATCGGCCTGCACCAACGGGATAACGAAAAGCTTCTCAACACCCTGCGTCAGCTCCGGGACATCGGCAACACGCTGATTGTCGTGGAGCATGACGAGGAGACCATGCGCGCGGCCGACCATGTGATCGACATCGGTCCCGGCGCGGGCGTAAACGGCGGCACCGTCGTGGCGGCGGGCACCATCGACGATCTCTGCGCCTGTCCCGAGTCCGTGACTGGCCAGTATCTGAGCGGGAAGAAATCCATACCCATCCCGGAAACGCGGCGTAAGGGCAACGGTCACAGCCTGCTCATCCACGGCGCGGCGGAGAATAACCTCAAAAACATCGATGTGGAGTTCCCGCTCGGGCAGTTCGTGTGCGTCACGGGCGTATCCGGCAGCGGGAAGTCTTCGCTTGTCAACGAGATCCTGTACAAGACCCTCGCGGCGGAGAAGAACCGGGTCAAGGTGCGCCCCGGCAAGTGCTACGGGATCGAGGGGCTGGAGTGGGTGGACAAGGTCATCGCCCTGGACCAGAGCCCCATCGGCCGCACGCCGCGCTCCAACCCCGCCACCTATACCGGCGTTTTCAACGACATCCGCGATCTCTTCGCCTCTACGCAGGATGCAAAGCTCCGCGGCTACGGACAGGGAAGATTCTCCTTCAACGTCAAGGGCGGCAGGTGCGAGGCCTGCTCCGGCGACGGGCTTGTGAAGGTGGAGATGCACTTCCTGCCGGACGTGTTTGTGCCCTGTGATGTCTGCGGCGGCAAGCGCTATAACCGTGAGACCCTGGAGGTCAAGTACAAGGGCAAGAGCATCGCGGACGTGCTGGACATGACGGTGGAGGAGGCGTGCTCCTTCTTCTCTAACCAGCAGAAGATCCTGCACAAGATCGAAACGCTCTACGACGTCGGCCTCGGCTACGTCAAGCTCGGACAGTCCAGCACCACGCTCTCCGGCGGCGAGGCCCAGCGCGTCAAGCTCGCCACCGAGCTATCAAAGCGCAGCACCGGCTCCACGGTCTATGTCCTCGATGAGCCCACCACGGGACTGCACATCGCGGATGTGCACCGGCTCATCAACATCCTGGACAAGCTCGTCGAGGCGGGCAACACCGTCGTCGTCATCGAGCACAATCTTGATGTCATCAAGGTGGCCGACACGGTCATCGACCTCGGCCCCGAGGGCGGCGACGGCGGCGGCACGCTGGTCTTCTCCGGCACGCCCGAGGACTGCGCCAAATGCGAGCAGAGCTACACCGGGCAGTTCTTGAAGCCTTATTTTGAGAAATAACATTTTACCGAGAGGTGTCCCATGGATCAGGAGCTGGAATACCAGGAGCTGACCGGCACGGTCGAAACGGTCATTTTTAAAAATGAAGAAAACGGCTATACGGTCCTGCGCCTGCGCACCGACAGCGGCGAGACCGTGACGGTCGTGGGCTGCTTCCCCTATGCCGCGCCCGGCGAATCCATGATCGCAAGCGGGGAGTGGATGAATCACAACGTCCACGGCAGACAGTTCAAGGCCGAGTACGCCCAGCGCTTTCTGCCCTCCTCCGGCCCCGCCATTTATCAGTTTCTCGCGGGCGGATCGGTCAAGGGCGTCGGCCCCGCGACCGCTTCTTTGATCGTGGACCGCTTCGGCGACAAGACCCTGGACGTGATCCTGAACCGGCCACAGGAGCTCAGTGAGGTCCGCGGCATCAGCTCCGCCAAGGCCCAGCAGATTTCCAAGAGCTTCCGCCAGCAGGCGGGGCTGAGAATGCTGATGGAGTTTGTCTGCTCCTTCTCTCTTCGCCCGATCCTGGCCCTTCGCGCTTATAAATACTACGGAGACAAGGCCCTCGAGCAGCTGCGGGAAAACCCGTATCTTCTGTGCTCCACGCTCATCGGCGCAACCTTCCGGGAGGCGGACACCATGGCCCTCGGCCTCGGCATGGGCGGCAACAGCAAAAACCGCATCGCGGCGGCGCTCCTGTTCGAGCTCATACACAATACCGGCAACGGCCACTGCTTCATCCCGCGTGAAAAGCTTGCCGCCGTGACGGCGGAGCTCATCGGCGTGGAGGCTGAGGAGGCAGACGAATGCATCGGGGAGCTCATCGAGGAGCACCATCTCCGCTATGAGGAGATCGCCGGAGTCAAAGCCTGCTACCTGCCCGAGCTGTACGATGCCGAGACCCACGCGGCCGAGACCTTTGCCCGCATGGCAAAACGGCACTTCAAGGAACGCCTCAACACCGAAAAGTTCTTGAGCAGGCTCGAAGTGCAGCAGCGTGTCAGCTATGACCCCGCCCAGCGGCAGGCGATCGGCATGGCCCTGGATAACCAATTGATGGTGCTCACCGGCGGGCCCGGCACCGGCAAGACCACCTGCATCCGCGCAGTGCTCGCCATGTTTGACGAGCTGGGCCTCAAGACCCTGCTCTGCGCCCCCACGGGCAGAGCCGCCAAGCGCATGACCGAGGTCACGGGGCGCGAGGCCGCGACGGTACACCGCCTTCTCGGGGCAAAGTTTGACGAGGAAGGCGACCGCGTGGTCTTCACCAAGAAGGAAAACGACCGCCTGGACTGTGACGCCGTCATCCTCGACGAGTGCTCCATGGTGGATATTCAGCTGATGGACGACCTGCTGCGGGCGCTGCCGCCTGATGCGCGGCTCATCCTGGTGGGTGATGCAGATCAGCTGCCCTCCGTCGGCCCCGGCAATGTCTTCTCCGCCCTCATCCGAAGCCAGGTCGTGGCGACGGGGACCCTGTCCCTCATCCACCGCCAGGGCGAGGGCAGCCATATCATCCGAAACGCCCACATGATCAAGGACGGCGCGTACCCGAATTTTGGGGAAAACGCGCGGGACTTCTTCCGCCTCAAGCGTTTGCAGGGCGGGAGCGCCGTGGAGACGATCACGGAGCTTTGCGCCGTGCGCCTGCCGAATAAAATGCACATCCCGCCCGAGGAGATCCAGGTCCTGTCCCCGACCAGAAAAGGGGAGACCGGCACCGTGAACCTCAACAAGAGATTGCAGGAGGTTTTGAACCCCGCCGCGCCCGACAAAAAGGAAAAGCCCTTCGGCGACGCTGTTTTCCGCGAGGGCGACCGGGTCATGCAGATCCGCAACAATTATGATATTCTCTGGAAAAACGCGAACAATACCGAGGCGGGCACCGGCATCTATAACGGCGACATGGGTGTGCTGCGCAAGATCGACCTGGAGAGCGAGACCCTGACGGTAGACTTCGACGGTCACCTTGCGACCTACGGCTTTGACGCGCTGACCGAGCTTGAGCACGCCTGGGCGGTGACGGTACATAAGGCCCAGGGCAGCGAGTACCGCGCGGTGATCCTGGCCCTGACGGGGGCAAGCCAGCAGCTGATGACAAGAAGCATCCTCTATACCGCCGTCACGCGGGCCAAGGAGCTGCTGATCCTCGTGGGGGACGACGCGGTCGCGCAGCGCATGATCGACAATTTCCGCCAGGCAAGACGCTATACGGCCCTGCGTGTGCGCCTGCGCGCGCTCTGCGGTCTATGAACGCGCTTGTAAATTGGCTCCTGGACCTGCTCTATCCGCCGCGCTGCGCCTTCTGCCGCAGACTCTTAAACGATGCCGAGCGCGGCGTCTGCCGCTTCTGCCGCAGGCGCTATGCGGGTTCCGGCACCCGGCGGGAGCTCAAAAACGGGCTTTTGTGCGTGGCGCCGCTGCGCTATGAGGATCAGGTCCGCGAGTCCCTGCTGCGCTACAAATTCCGCGGCGTGACCGCGTATGGGGCGGCGTATGCGGAATTTCTCGCAAAATGTATTGACGAATCGGACATTTCCTGCGATATTATTACGTGGGTGCCCCTGAGCCGCCGCCGTCTCAGAAAGCGCGGCTATGACCAGGCCCGCATCCTCGCGGAGGAGACGGCAAAGAGACTGGGCATCCCCTGTGAAAAACTGCTGAAAAAGAAAATCGACACCAGACCCCAGTCCGGCATTCATGACGCCGAGGCACGGCGGAACAACGCGAAGGGCGTCTATGTCTGCTGCGCGCCTGAGAAGGCGAAGGGCAGGCGGGTGCTGGTCATTGACGATATTGTCACCACCGGCGCGACACTGTCCGAGTGCGCGTCGGAGTTCAGAAAGGCCGGGTGCGCCGAAGTGTATGCGGCGGCAGCGGCCTCGAGGCATTAAGGAGTAGAAGCATGAATCTGTTTGAGAGAGATATAGCCGTGGACCTTGGCACCTCGTCGACTCTGCTGTTTGTGCAGGGCAAGGGCGTCGTGGCCAGAGAACCCACCGTCGTGGCGGTGGACAAGTTCAGCGGCAAGATCCTGAAAATCGGCCAGGACGCGCAGAAGATGCTTGGCAGGACGCCAGCAAACATCGTGGCCATCCACCCGGTCAACGCAGGCGTCATCTCCGACTATGAGATCACGGCCCAGATGCTGCGCGAGCTTGTCAGCCGCATCACCTCCTTCAGCCTCTTTAAGCCCTGCGTGCTGGCCTGCGTGCCGAGCTCCATCACCGGCGTGGAGGAGCGCGCCGTTATTGACGCCGCCATCGAGGCGGGCGCCAGGAAGGTGTACCTCCTGGAGACCGCCGTCGCCACCGCCATGGGCGCGGGCGTCGACATCTCCAAGGCCGACGGCCACATGGTCATCGACATCGGCGGCGGCACGACGGAGGTCGCGGTCGTCTCGGGCGGCGGCGTCGTGGAGTGCCAGTCCATCAAGGTTGCCGGCACCAGCTTCGATGAATCCATCGTCAAATTCATCCGCCGCAAGTACGACCTGCTCATCGGCCTGAGCACCGCCGAGGAGCTCAAGCGCAGCATCGGCTGCGTCATCCAGCGCCCCGACATCAGCGTCGAGGAGGTCAAGGGCCGCGACCTCTCAAACGGCCTGCCCAAGACCGTGAAGGTAAGCTCCACGGAGCTCATCGAGGCCTTTGTCGAGCCCATGAACCGCATCCTCGAGACCATCCACATCGTCCTTGAGAGCACGCCGCCCCAGCTCGTGGGCGACCTTGACAAAAACGGCATCATCATGTCCGGCGGCGGCAGCCTCATCTACGGCATCGACCGCCTCATCGAGCGCTCCACCGGCATCCGCACCCTGGTCGTGGACGACGCGGTCTCCTGCGCCGCCTACGGGGCGGGCAAGATGCTCATGCACCTGGACATGCTCCAGGACGGCATGATGAATTTCTACAGAAAGCGCCAGTTGAAGGGATAAAACCTGATTGGAGGGGAGTAAGATGAAGTCCTGTCCGTTTAAAAATAAGAAGGAAAAACCCAGCTGCTCGGCGGTCATCGTGGCGGCCGGGAGCTCGCAGCGCATGGGAAGCGACAAGATCATGATGAAGCTCGGGGCCATGCCGGTGCTGGCCAGAACGGTGCTGGCCTTTGAAAACAACGAGAATGTAGACGAGATCATTATAGTCACCAAAACCGAGAAGCTGGAAGAGATCGCCGACATGTGCTTCAAAAACGGCCTGCACAAGGTCAAGCAGGTGGTCAGCGGCGGCGCGACGCGCATGGAATCGGCCCTGGCCGGGGTCTCGGCCTGCCGCCACGGGGCGGAGCTGATCGCCATCCACGACGGGGCGCGCCCGCTCGTGAGCCAGGAGCTGATCACCCGGACCATCGAGGCAGCACGGGCTTACCGCGCGGCGGTCCCGGCGGTCGCGAGCACCGATACGCTCAAAATCGTAGACGAAAGAGGCTTCATTACCGGCACGCTGGACCGCTCCGTGACGAGACGTGTGCAGACGCCGCAGGTCTTTGAAGCGGATCTCATCAAGGGCGCGCTCACCAAAGCGGTCGAGAAGAACCTGGCGCTGACGGACGACTGCTCCGCCATGGATATGATGGGCGTTAAGACCATCACCGTGGAGGGAGAGCTTACCAATATCAAGATCACCACGCCGGAGGACATGGTCACGGCGAAGGCGATCGTCGAGGACAGGGGGGACTGGAATGCGAATCGGACATGGGTATGATGTGCATAAGCTTGTCGAGGGACGCAAACTCATCCTCGGCGGCATCGAGATCCCCTATGAAAAGGGTCTGCTGGGCCACTCGGACGCGGATGTCCTGACCCACGCGCTGATGGACGCGCTCCTTGGCGCGGCGGCACTGGGGGATATCGGCAAGCTCTTTCCCGACAACGACCCCGATTACGCGGGGGCCGACAGCGTTGAGCTTTTGAAAAAGGTCTGCGCCGTCATCACGGAGGCGGGCTATCGCGTCGGAAACGTCGACTGCACCGTCATCGCTCAGCGCCCGAAGCTCGCGCCCCACATCCCCGCCATGCGCGAAAAGCTGGCAGCGGCAATGGGTGTTGACGTGTCCCGCGTCAGCGTGAAGGCCACGACCGAAGAGCACCTGGGCTTTACCGGGGAGGGCCTCGGCATCGCGGCCCACAGCGTCGCGCTGCTGGAAGAACAATAACAAAACGGAACGCATAGGATGTTTTGTTCCTGTGTGAGTATCCGGCAAAGGCGATCCGCTCCATGGGTGAATGGGGCGGATCGCCTTTTGCTTTATGGAGGTTTTTCAATGAAATATCTCATCCTGTGCAAATCCCTGACGAATGCCCAGCGCGCGGCCCTGGTGCTGGAGCGGCACGGCATCGGCGCCACCGTCGTCAAAGCTCCCCAGCATCTGCGCGCAAACGGCTGCGGCTACGCTGTGAGCCTCTACCGCCGCCTGGGGGAGGCGGTAAGCCTGCTCAAAAGCGCGGGGCTGCTGACGGGAAAGGTCTATCTGCGTGAGGCCGACGGCAGCTACCGGGAGGCTCATGAAAATGATCTATCTCGATAACGCGGCCACAACGCTCATAAAGCCCCCGGCGGTCGCGCGCGCCATGGTGCAGGCCATGCAGACCTGCGCAAGCCCGGGCCGCGGCGGCCACAGGGCCGCCATGCGGGCCTCCGGGCTGGTTTACCGCTGCCGGGAGAAGGCGGCGGCGCTGTTTAACGTCCCCGACCCCGCGAACGTCGTCTTCACCATGAACGCCACCCACGGTCTGAACATCGCCATACACTCCCTCGCAAAGCCGGGGACAAAGGTGCTGATCTCGGGCTATGAGCATAACGCCGTCACCCGTCCGCTCAGGGCCGTGGGGGCGGAGATCATGGTCGCCGAGTCGCCCCTTTTCGATCAGGCGGCCTGTCTGAAGGCCTTTGAAGAGCGTATCCGGGGCGCGGAGCTTGCGGTGTGCACCATGGTCTCCAACGTCTTCGGCTTCATCCTGCCTGTATACGAAATCGCGGCTCTGTGCAAAAGGCGGGACGTGCCGCTGATCGTGGACGCCTCCCAGGCGGCGGGCGTGCTCCCCGTGGACTTTCAAAAGCTCGGCGCGGCGTTTATTGCCATGCCCGGACACAAGGGCCTGCTCGGACCGCAGGGGACCGGACTGCTCCTTTGCGGGGAGAGGGGAGAGCCGCTTCTGTCGGGCGGCTCCGGCTCCGACAGCCTTCTGCAGCAGATGCCGGACTACCTGCCCGACCGGCTGGAGGCCGGGACGCACAATGTACCCGGCATCGCGGGACTGCTGGCGGGTATGGACTATGCTGCAAAGCAGGGCTTGACCCGGATCATGCGGATGGAGCAGGCACTTCTTCACGATGCCTTTTCCCTGCTTCGGGGAGCAGAGGAAGTCGAGGTTTTCGCCGGACCGGAGGGCACGCAGAGCGGCGTTCTCTCCCTGCGCATCCGGGGCCGCGACTGCGACGAGGCGGCCCAGCTCCTGTCCGAGCGCGGGATCTGTCTGAGAAGCGGGCTCCACTGCGCGCCTCTTGCACACCGCAGCGCCGGCACGCTCGACACCGGCACGCTGCGCATGAGCTTTTCACCCTTTGTCAAACGTGAGGATGTGAAAGTCTGCTGCGACGCTGTCAGGGAGCTGGGCGGCGCTGCGGGATAAGATACGTCATCCTGAACGCCCCTTCGGGGTTGCGAAAAAAGTCAATTGCCAGTGTAGGGGCCGACGCCCACGGCGGCCCGTGCGGTATAGCCCAATAATAAAGCAAACAGCCACCGGCGAAAACGTACAGTGTTACGGATTCGCCGGGGGCAATGCATATTTTTATGATTCTTTCTGCCGGGCCGCCGGGGGCGTCGGCCCCTACGGTGGTGATATTACTGTGTTCTTGATGAAGGAACTTTTTTTACAGCTCCGACAGTAAGGAAAAAGAGGAAGCTATTGAAAATGTGAATATTCTGTGATATGATAACAAAAGCATAGTTGGAAGCTCAGAAACAAAAATTTACAAAATATGGCAATTCTGATACCCACCCTGTCCCCCGACAAACCGAGCAGCTACAAGGCTGCTTTTTTTGAAAGGAGGTCCGCCGTGATCAAGTGGATAATCTACAGCCTGGTATATCTGGGAAGCGCTTTGATGGTTTACAACATATACGGCTTTGTCAGCTTTGCCCGCCGCATGCAGAGCATGAAAAACTGGGGAAACAAGGGACGCATCCTGTACATCCCCATCGTCCTGCTGGTCTTCTTTCTCCTGGGCTATCTGTTCGTCGGCATCTTCGGAAAGCCGGATCTGATCGTCGCGGGCATCCTGTTTTTCGGCAGCGTGTTCGTTTACGTCATGTACCGGCTCATCAACAGCATCACCAACCGCATCATGGAAAATGAGCAGATGGAAGCGAAGCTTATGGCGGCTGAGGAGACAAGCCGCAGCAAGGCCGCCTTCCTTGCCAGCATGAGCCATGAGATGCTGACCCCCATGAACATGATCCTGGGGCTGGACACCCTGGCTCTCAAAAATCCCGAGCTGCCCGCCGAGACGCGGGACCAGCTGGTGAAGATCGGGGTCAGCGCAAGACATCTCGCCGAACTGCTTGAGAACATCCTGACCTTTCAGCAGGAAAAAAACGACGATGCTGTCACAAGGGAGGAACGCTTCTCGCTCAAGGAGGTCCTGGATCAGATCTGTGCCCAGATCTCCTTTCTGTGCGCACAGAAGGGCCTGAACTTCCAGTTCTCCTTTTCCAAATGCGCAAACCGCGATTACGCCGGAGACAAAAGCGCGATCGAACGCGCACTCATGTGTATCCTGGATAACGCCGTGAAGTTTACGGACGCGCCGGGCACCGTGCACTTCTGCGTCATGTTCGAGCAGGAACAGGACGCCTACACCCGCCTGCGCTTTGTCATCTCCGACACAGGCATCGGCATCGACGAGGAGTTCCTGTCGAAAATCTTCCAGCCCCTGACCCAGGAAGACCAGAGCTTTACCAACCGTTTCGGCGGCAGCGGCATGGGCCTGAGCGCGGCAAACAGCCTTGTCAGGCGCATGGGCGGAACGATTGAAGTAGAGAGCCGGAAGGGGGAGGGCTCCACCTTCACGGTCAGGCTCCCGCTTTTATCGGTCGGAGGCGATGCCTGCGCCAGCTGCGACGGCTGTGTGCCCGATCAGAGCGAGATGTGCGCCAATTGCGCGGGCTGCCGGCATGTAAGGGAAGCGCCGCCGAACGAACAGCAGGAGGCGCCCCAGATCAGCCTTGCGGGCAAACGCATCCTGATCGTGGAGGATATGGATCTCAATGCCGAGATCGTGGCGGATCTTCTGGAGCTGGAGGACGCGGAGAGCGACCGCGCCGAAAACGGCCAGAAAGCCGTCGACAAGATCAAGGCTTCCGCGCCGTGGTATTATGACGCGATCCTCATGGATCTGCGCATGCCGATCATGGACGGACTGGAGTCTGCACGGCAGATCCGGGCGATAGAGCGCGAGGACGCAAAGCAAATCCCCATCCTGGCCCTGACGGCAAACGCCCTTCCGAGCGATCTGGAGGCCACGAGGGCAGCGGGCATGAACGCCCACCTTGCCAAGCCTGTGGATGCGGAGCTTTTGTATGATACCTTGAAAAAATGTATCTCAATTGCGCAGAATCAGAAAGGAGGGCCCTGCTGTGATTAAATCGACACAGATGCAGCGGCCGAAGCTTGTGTTGGTGGTTGACGATCAGGAAATCAACCGCGACTCTCTGGAAATCATCCTGGAGGATGATTACGAAATCATATACGCCGAAAACGGCAAAGAGGCCATCGACCAGATGCGCGGGCACGCAAACGAACTGTCGCTGGTGCTGCTGGATCTGATCATGCCGGTGATGAACGGCTTTGAGGTGATGGAGATCGTCCGGGAGGACGAGCAGTTAAAGCACATCCCCATCATCGTGCTCACCGCCGAGAAGAGCGCCGAGCTCCGGGCCCTGCAGATGGGCGCGGCGGATTTCATCACCAAGCCCTTTGACATGTCCGAAGTCATCCTCGCCCGCGTGGGCAGGATCATTGAGCTGAGCGAAGGCCGCCAGCTCATCTCCGCCGCCGAGCATGACAGGCTCACCATGCTCTACAGCCGCAACTTCTTCTTTGAATACGCAAACCGCCTCTATCATTACCACCCGGAGCTGCACCTGGACGCCATCGTCATGAATATCGAGCAGTTCCATACCATAAACGCCCTCAACGGCCGCGACTTCGGCGACGATGTCCTGCGGCTCATCGGCAACGAGATCCGCGCCTTCCTCGGCGAGACTGAGGGCATCGCCAGCCGCATCGAGGCGGACCGCTTTGATATCTACTGCCTGCACCAGCCGGATTACCGGGCGCTGCTCAACCGCTTCCAGGAGAAGGTCAGCAGCCTGTCGCGCAGCACCAGCATCCATCTTCGCATGGGCGTCAAGCCCTGGCGCGAGGGAGTGGAGCCCATCCTGCTCTTTGACCGGGCGCGCACCGCCTGCAATATGGTCCGCGGCGACTATCAGAACCCACTGATGATCTACGATGAGGACATGCGCATGCGGGAACTGCTCAACAGCCGCCTGCTCAATGACCTGCGTCCCGCGGTGGAGGAGCGGCAGTTCCAGGTCTACTACCAGCCCAAATACAATATCCAGGTCGATCCGCCCCGCCTTTCGAGCGCCGAAGCGCTCATCCGCTGGAAGCATCCCGATCTCGGCATGATCTCTCCCGGCAGCTTTGTCCCGCTCTTTGAGGGCAACGGCCTCATCGGCGTGGTGGACAACTTCGTCTGGCAGGAGGCGGCAAAGCAGATCGCCCGCTGGAAGGAAAAATACAGCTTTACACTGCCGGTGTCCGTAAACCTCTCCCGCTCCGACGTGTTCGACCCCACGCTGCCGGACAGGCTCGACCGCCTGATCCTGGACAACGGCCTGAGCTACAAGGACCTCAAGCTGGAGGTCACGGAATCCGCCTATACCGACAATGCAAAGCAGGTGCTGGACGTGATCAAGAGCCTCAGAAACAAGGGCTTTGAGATCGAGATGGACGACTTCGGCTCCGGCTACTCGTCCCTGAACATGCTGTCGGACATGCCCATCGACGTTTTGAAAATGGACATGAAGTTCATCCGCAACATCGAGGAGAGTGAGACCGACCGCCGCCTTGTTTCCCTGATCCTGGACATCGCTCGCTACCTCAAGGTTTCGGTGGTGGCCGAGGGTGTGGAGACCGAAAAGCAGCTGGAGATCCTGCGCAACGGAAAATGCGACCTGGTGCAGGGCTACTACTTCTCCCGTCCGCTGCCGAGCGAGGATTTTGAAAAGCTGATCGAAAAAGAGATCGCCATAGAAAGGAACTGAATCAAATGACACTGCCCGAACTCTATCAGACCATCGGCGGCGACTATGACCAGGCGCTGCGCGTGTTGCACATTGAAAAGCTGATCGACAAGCATATCCGCAAATTCCCGAAAAACGGCGTGGTGGATACGCTGCTTGACGCCGGGAAGACCATGGACCCCACCGGCCTTTTCGAGACGGCCCACGCGGTCAAGGGCGTGTGCGCCAATCTCGGCCTGACCGCGCTTTCGGACGCGGCGGCGGAGATCACCGAGGAATTCCGCCCCGGCAACGCCCGTAAGCTGTCCGACGCGGAGATCGGCGAAAAGCTTCATAATATCGAGGATATGTATAACAGGATCAAAGAGGGCATCCGACAGTACGAAGAGGGCTGATACACGCAGAAGGAGCCATTGAATCAATGAGCACTGAAGAAAGAAACCATGAGGACCGCCGGGTATGCACCTACCTGACGCCGCTCGGCGCGTGGGCGCTGGCCTTCGGGTGTGCCGTGGGCTGGGGCGCTTTTGTCATGCCCGGCAACACCTTCCTGCCGATCGCGGGCCCGGTAGGCACCGCGCTCGGTCTTGGCCTCGGCGCGGCGGTCATGCTGCTGCTGGCGGCAAACTACCACTATCTCATGAACCGTTTCCCCGGCTGCGGCGGCGCCTATACCTTCACCAAGCGCAGCTTCGGCTACGATCACGGCTTTGTGAGCGCCTGGTTTCTGATCATCACCTATGTGGCCATCATCTGGGCCAACGCAACCGCCCTGCCGCTGATCGTCCGCACCCTGATGGGATCGGCCTTCCAGTTCGGCTTTCACTATGTGATCGCGGGCTACCATGTGTACATGGGGGAGATCCTGCTGGCGGCGGGGGCGCTGCTGATCGCGGCCCTTTTGTGCCTGCAAAAAAAGCTCAGTGAAAAAACGCAGATCATCATGGCGATCCTGCTCTTCGGCGGCGTTGTCGTGTGCTTTGCCGCGGCGCGTGCCGGCGCTCAGGGGACTGCTTTCGAGCCCGCCTTTGCGCCGTCGCACAGCAGATTCGGCGGCGTGTTCACGATCTTTGCCCTGACACCCTGGGCCTTCGTGGGCTTTGAGTCCATCTCCCACTCCTCTGAGGAGGTCAAATTCCCGCTCAAGCGCTCCTTCGTGATCCTGAGTGCCGCGGTCGTGACGGCGGGGCTTGCGTATATCCTGCTGGTGCTTCTTGCGGTGACGGCGCTGCCCGAGGGCTGCGCAAGCTGGCTTGACTATGTCAACACCCTGGGGGAGCGCTCGGGTCTTGCCTCCCAGCCTACCTTCTATGCCGCCCATCGGGCACTTGGAAACGGCGGCACGCTGATCCTCGGCACAGCCGCGCTTTGCGGCATCTTTACGGGGCTCATCGGTAATTACATCGCGCTGAGCAGGCTGCTCAAATCCATCTCGGATGACGGGATGCTGCCCGGCTGGGTCGGCGAGTGCGATGAAAACTGCGTGCCGCGCCGTGCGATCCTCTCGATCCTTGCGGTGTCCGTGGTGCTGCCCTTTTTCGGCAGGACCGCCATCAGCTGGATCGTGGACGTGACCACCGTCGGCGCGACCATCGCCTATGCCTACGCCTCGGCCGCCGCCTGGAAAAACGCGCGTGAGGAAAAGAATCGGCTTTTCACCGCAACGGGGATTGCGGGCTTTATCGTTTCGCTCCTGTTCGCGGCGGAGTTTTTGATCCCGAACCTCACGGATGTGAAGACCCTCTCGATGGAGTCCTACTTCATCCTGGCCGCCTGGGGCATCCTGGGTCTCGTTTTCTTCCGCTGGGTTTTCCGCCGGGACAAGGAGCGGCGCTTCGGACGCTCGGTCATCGTGTGGGTGGTGCTGCTGGCGCTCATCATCTACGCCTCCAGCGTCTGGACCACCGAGGCCACCGATGCCGCCATTGACCAGTCTGTCGCGCCCATCCAGAACTACTACACCGAAAAGTTCACGGAGGCCGGCATGTCCGCCGCGGATGATCCGGGCGCGGAGTATATGCGTGATGTGCTCGAGCAGGCCAAGGCCGCCCATACTGTGAGCGACACGGTACATATGGTGCTCATCATCTTTGCGCTGATCATCCTGTTTGACATCTATCACCAGATCCAGAAGCGGGAAAAGCAGATCGAAGTGGAAAAGGTCTTGGCCGAGGAGGCGAGCCGCGCCAAGACCAGCTTCCTTTCCAACATGAGCCACGAGATCCGCACCCCCATGAACGCCATCATCGGCCTTGACAATATCGCGCTGAGAAACCCCAATCTCCAGCCCCAGACCAGAGAGCAGCTCGAGAAGATCGGGGCCAGCGCCAAGCATCTGCTCGGGCTCATCAACGACATCCTCGACATGAGCCGCATCGAGTCGGGCCGCATGGTGCTCAAAAACGAGGAATTTTCCTTCCGCGAATTTCTGGATCAGATCAACATCATCATCAACGGCCAGTGCCAGGACAAGGGCCTGCACTATGAGTGCCAGATCGTGGGCCGGGTAGGGGACTACTACTTCGGCGACGATATGAAGCTCAAGCAGGTGCTCATCAACATCCTCGGAAACTCCGTCAAGTTTACCGACGCCCCCGGCGACGTGACCCTGACCGTGGAACAGCTTGCCCGCGAGGCAGATGCCTGCACCATGCGCTTTGTCATGCGCGACACCGGCATCGGCATGGACAAGGCCTTCATCCCCAAGCTCTTCGAGGCCTTTTCACAGGAGGACGCCACCTCTACCAACCGCTACGGCGGCAGCGGCCTCGGCATGGCCATCACCAAGAATTTCGTCGAGATGATGAACGGCGACATTCATGTCGACAGCGAAAAGGGCGTCGGCTCCGTGTTCACCGTGACCGTCACCCTTGGGGCTTCCGACCGACAGGCGCAGGCGGCTCAGGGGATCAGCCTGCCCGAGAATCTGCGCGCCCTGGTGGTGGACGACGACGAGATCGCCTGCGAGCACGCGAGGATCGTTTTGCAGTCCATCGGCATCGAGGCCGACACCGCCGCAAGCGGCCGCGAGGGACTTGCCGCCCTGCGCGGCGCCCATGACAGGGGCCGCGGCTATGATCTGCTGCTGACCGACTACAAGATGCCCGGCATGAACGGCCTGGAGCTGACGCGGGAGCTTCGCTCCTTTGATGAGGGCAAGACCGCCGTTATCGTGCTCACGGGCTACAACTGGGACATCATCGACGAGGACGCCCGGAGGGACGGGGTGGACGGCATCATCGCAAAGCCCCTGTATGCCGACAGTCTCCTGCAGCAGATCCACAATGTGCTGCTGCACCGCTCCGGCATCGAGCCTGCCGAGGCGGAAGAAGAACCCGCGCAGGAGAGCAGTCTTGCCGGACGCCGCATCCTCATCGTGGAGGACGTGGAGCAGAACGCAGAGATTTTGCAGGATCTGCTCGAGATCGAGGATGTACTTACCGAGCACGCCGAAAACGGCGCGGTCGCCCTCGAGATGTTCGGCAAGCATCCCGCCGGGTATTATGACGCGATCCTCATGGACATGCGCATGCCGGTCATGGACGGCATCACCGCAACCAGGGCCATCCGCGCGCTCGAGCGTCCGGACGCGGCTACGATCCCGATTATCGCTATGACCGCCAATGTCTTCGACGATGATGTGGAAAGCACCCGGAAAGCGGGCATGAACGCCCATCTGGGCAAGCCCGTCGAGCCCGAGCGCCTTTACGACACGCTCGCCCGCATAATGCCCCCGCGCGTTTAAACACAGCCGTTGTGCAGAATGTTTTACGGAGTGATCCAAAATGAAAGACCAAAAAACGCAGGCATGCCTTCAGCCCTATCTTTCTCCCGCTGCAGCCTGGGCGCTGGCGGTGGGCACCAGCGTGGGCTGGGGATCTCTGGTCGTCACGTCCAACACCTACCTCGCCCAGGCGGGACCCGCCGGCAGCATCCTCGGCCTGCTTGTCGGCATGGCTTTGATGCTCGTCATCAGCCGCAACTTTTTCTACATGGCAAGCCGCTATCCCCTTGCCGGAGGCATCTATGCCTACACACGGGAGGTCTTCGGCTATGACCGCGCTTTTCTGGTCTTCTGGTTTCTCAGTCTGACCTACATCTCCATGTTCTGGGCAAACGCCACCAGCCTGCCCCTGTTTGCCCGCTATTTTATCGGCGGCGCCTTCAAGTTCGGCTACCTCTTTTCCGTGTTCGGCTATGAGGTTTACCTGGGAGAGACGCTGCTGACCATGTTTGCCATCGTCGGCGTGATCGCCCTGTGCATTCACAGCAAGAGGATCGCCGCCCACGCCATGGTCGTGATGGTGCTGATCTTCTGCATCGGCATCACACTGTGTGCCGCCGCGGCGCTTCTGGGCCGCAAAGTGAGTCTCACCCCGGCCTTTGTTCCCGAGAGGAGAGCAATGATGCAGACCCTGCGCATCGCCTTCATCTCTCCCTGGGCCTTTATCGGCTTTGAGAGCATCACCCACTCGGCGGAGGAATTCAAGTTCAAGAAAGACAAGCTCTACGGGATTCTTGTTTCCTCCGTGCTCACGGCGACGGCACTGTACATCTTCGTCATCCTGCTGAGCGTGACGGCCTATCCCGCCGGCAACGAGAGCTGGCTTGCCTATATCCGCAATCTCGACAGCTATTCCGGTCTGGAGGGCCTTCCCGCCTTCTACGCCGCCCATCATTACCTGGGGAATTTCGGCGTGGCGGTGCTGATGGCCTCCCTTCTGATGCTCATTCTGACAAGCCTGATCGGCAACCTTCGCTCTCTCAGCCGCCTGTTCTATGCCGCGGCGTGCGATGATATCCTCCCGGCCAGGTTCGCCGAGCTCAATGAAAGCCACATCCCCGCCAACGCCATGCGCCTGGTAGGCGTTTTGAGCATTCCGATCCTCTTTGTTGGCAGGACAGCCATTGGCTGGATCGTTGACGTGACCACTCTCGGCGCAACATTGATCTACGGCTTCGTGTCTGCGGCGGCGCTGAAGACCGCACAGAAGGAAAAGCGCAGACACGAGACGGTGACGGGCTTCATCGGTTTTGCGACGATGATCGTGTTCGGCGCATGCCTGCTCTTCCCGGCCCTGTTCGGGGATGATATGCTCGCTACCGAGACCTATATCCTCTTCATGGTGTGGACCGTGATCGGCCTTCTGTTCTTCCGCTCCATCATCAAGAAGGATCACGCGCGGCGCTTCGGCAAGGCGATCATCGTGTGGATCGTGCTGCTGGCTCTGGTGGTGTTTATGGCGATGATCTGGTCTTATCGCGCCGAACAGAAGTCCACAGAAACCGCCATCTTCGCCATCCGGGATTATTTCAGCGATACCGCGAGGACCGACACCGAGGGGGACGCCGCTTTCATCCAGGAGCAGCTTGAACAGATCCAGCGCACCGACAGGCTCAATACCCTGCTGGTGAGCGGCCTGTTTGTCATGGCCCTCGGCGCGATGCTTGTAAACCACGTCTCCATGAAGCGCTGGGAGACCAAGGCCGTCAAGGAGCGCGACGCCGCCCGCCAGACCGCCTTTACCGATCCCATGACCGGCGCCAAGAGCAAGCACGCCTATCTGACCCATGAGAAGGCCATCAACACCGCAATTGATAACGGCACAAGCCCCAATTTTGCCGTGGTCGTCTGCGATGTCAACGGCTTGAAAAAAATCAACGACACCCTCGGCCACAAGGCGGGGGATGAGTACATCCGCAAAGCCTTCAACATGATCTGCGACATCTTCCAGCACAGCCCGGTTTACCGCGTGGGCGGCGACGAGTTTGTCGTTATCCTGACCGGGCGGGACTACGTCATCCGAAACGAGCTGCTCCTTGCGCTGCATGACCGCTCGGTTGAGCATATCGGCACCGGCGGCGTGGTGGTCTCGGGCGGCCTTTCGGAATATGTTTCCGGCGAGGATATGAGCTACCACAGTGTCTTCCAGCGGGCCGACGAGCTCATGTATGAGGAAAAGAAGCTGCTCAAGGGTCTCGGCGCGGTGACGCGCGACGATGCCGAGGACGCGGCGAATTCCCGGCTCCCCGGCTCGGACGAGGAGCTTCTGCGCCTCAAGCGCCATGTCCTCATCGTGGAGGACGAATCCGTCAACCTCATCATGCTCGGCAATATCCTCCAGACCCGCTATGAAGTCCTGTACGCCTCCGACGGCGTGGAGGCTCTCGGACAGCTCAAGGCCCACAAGGACGAGATCGCCCTTGTGATGCTCGACCTCCAGATGCCCCGCATGAGCGGCATGGAGGTACTGAAAATCATGCGCGAGGAGGCGGACTTCCGGGAGATCCCGGTCATTGTGCTGACCGCCGATCAGAGCAGCGAGGTGGAGTGCCTCAAGGTCGGGGCCATGGACTTCATCCCCAAGCCCTACCCGAAGCCCGAGATCATCCTGGCCCGCGCCAACCGCTGCATCGAGCTTTCCGAAAAGCGCAACATCATCCAGTCCACCGAGCGCGACAGCCTCACCAAGCTCTTTAACCTCGATTACTTCCTGCGCTATGTGCGCATGTTCGACCGGCACTATACCGACATGCCCATGGACGCCATCGCCATCGACATCAACCGCTTCCACATGATCAACGAGCGCTACGGCAAGCAGTACGGCGACAGCGTCCTCGCGAAGATCGGCGAGAATATCCGCCTGATTGCCCGGGATGTGGGCGGCTTCGGCTGTCGCCGCGGGGCGGACACCTTCCTCATCTACTGCCCGCACCAGGAAGATTACGGCGCACTGCTCGACCGGGCCTCCGAGGGGCTTGCGGAGGACGAGAACGCTTCCAACCGCGTTCGCCTGCGCCTCGGCGTGTATGCCAATGTGGACAAATCTCTCGAGATCGAGCGCCGCTTCGACTACGCCAAGATCGCCGCCAACACCGTCAGGGCAAGCTATCTCAAGGCGGTCGGCATCTATGACACCGAGATGCACAAGGCGGAGCTTTACAAGGCGAGACTGCTGGAGGACTTCCGGCCCTCCCTCAAAAACCGCCGCTTCAAGGTCTACTTCCAGCCCAAGTACGATATCCGGCCCGATGTGCCCGTCCTCTCCAGCGCCGAGGCGCTGGTGCGCTGGGATCACCCCGAGCTGGGCCTTATCAGCCCCGGCATCTTTATCCCCCTGCTGGAGGATAACGGCATGATCCTGGAGCTGGACGAATATGTCTGGCGCGAGACCGCGGCCCAGATCCGTCAGTGGAAGGACCGCTTCGGTTTCTCGGTGCCCGTATCGGTGAACGTGTCGCGCATCGACATGCTCACTCCGAACCTGAAGAGTATCTTTATGGAGATCCTCGCCTCCCATAACCTCAAGGCGGAGGATCTGATGCTGGAGATCACCGAGTCCGCCTACACCGGCGATTCCGAACAGGTCATCTCCACAGCACGGGAGCTGCGCGGCATGGGGATGGGCTTCCGTATCGAGATGGACGACTTCGGCACCGGCTACTCGTCCCTCGGCATGCTGTCCCAGCTGCCCATCGACGCTTTGAAGCTGGACATGAGCTTTATCCGCAGCGCCTTCGGCGAAAAGCGCGACATGCGCATGATCGAGCTCATCATCGACATCGCCGATTATCTGCGCGTCCCGGTCGTGGCCGAGGGCGTGGAGACCGAGGAACAGTACCTGGTGCTCAAGGCCATGGGCTGCGACCTGGTGCAGGGCTATTATTTCTCCAAGCCCGTCCCGCCCGAAGGCTTTGACCGCTTTCTTCTCGAGCGCGGAAAGATCTCCGCTCCGAAATCCGTCGGCAAAAAGAGCGGTATGAGCATTTCCAAGGCACTGACCAGCGATTTCGAGAGCATCTTTTATGTGGATGTGAAGAGCGACTACTATCTGGAGTTTTATAACGGCACGGGCGGCGAGCTTGAGATCCGCCCCGGCGGTACGGATTTCTGCGGCGATATCCGGGATAAGTTCTTCGGCGATATCTGTGCGGAGGATCTGCCCGCTGTCGAAGCCGAGCTCAGCCGCGAAAGGCTGCAAAGATGCGCGGGGGAGGACGAGAGCATTTCTCTGGCCTTCCGCATGAAGCGGGGCGGCAGCCTGAAAAACTATCTGCTCCAGTCCATCCGCACACGTAACAGCGATGACCACCATATCGTCATCGGCGTCAGACCCGAATAAACAGGCGTATCATGACAAAAGGTCCTTGAAGCGCATTCCCGGGAAGAAAGGTCGTTCAAGCCAATGGACAGCAATCATAACATAAAGGATAACAGACTTAGCCCGTATTTCAGCCGCGCGGGCGTATGGGCGTTTTCGATCGGGACCAGCATCGGCTGGGGCTCCTTCGTCGTGACGTGCAATACCTATCTGTTCCAGGCGGGCATTCTCGGCACCGTCTTTGGCCTTGCGGTCGGCATGGCTGTCATCCTGATCATCAACCACAATCTCTGCTATATGCTGGAGCGCGCGCCGAGCGCGGGCGGCATCTACGCCTGGGGCGGCCAGGTGCGCGGCCACGATATCGGCTTTCTGATCGCGTGGTTCCTGCTGCTGACCTATCTTGCGGTGCTGTGGGCCAACATCACGTCCCTGCCGCTTTTTGCCCAGCGCTTTTTCGGCAGGATGTTCCAGTTCGGCTTCAGCTATGTCGTCTTCGGCTACCGGGTCTATCTGGGCGAGGCGCTGCTTTCCATGGCAGCCGTGAGCCTGGTGGGGCTGCTGTGCGCCAGAAGCAAGCGCATCCCGCAGCTTATCATGATCGTGCTGGCCTTCTTCTTCGTCGGCGGCCTGATCGTGACGACCGCTGCCGCCTGCATCCGCCACGGCGCAAGCGGCTTCAGCTATGAGCCGGGTTATCTGCCGGACCGTTCGGCTCTCGGTCAAATCGTGCGTATCGCGGTCATCTCCCCGTGGGCGTTCATCGGCTTTGAAAACGTGGCCCATTTTTCCGAGGAATACGCCTTCCCCCTCAAAAAGATCCGCGGTGTGATGCTGGCCTCGGTGGTCATGACCACGCTTGTGTATGTGCTCATGTCGATCCTCTCTGTCAGCGCCTACCCGGCCGAGTACGACAGCTGGTTTGCCTATATCCGCGACATGGACAATCTTGAGGGCATCAAGGCCATCCCGGCGTTTTACGCGGCTGAGCATTATATGGGTCCCGCCGGGATCACGGTGATGATCCTGTCCCTGCTCGCGGTGATCCTCACGAGCATCATCGGCAACCTCACCGCCATCAGCCGCCTGCTCTTCTCCTTCGGCAGGGAGCATGAATGGGTCGGCGGGCTTGGAAAGCTGAACAAATACGGCATTCCCGGCTATGCCATCCTTGTGACGGTCCTGGTTTCCTGCGTGATCCCGTTTCTCGGGCGCACCGCCATCGGCTGGATCGTGGATGTGACGACACTCGGCGCCGCGATCATTTACGGTCTGCTCTCGGACTCCGTGTGGGTGCATGCCTCCCAGCATGGCGACAGGACCGCCAAATGGACCGGCGCTGCTGGCGCGGCATTGATGATCAGCGTTATTGTTCTGCTGCTGGCGCCGAAACTCATCGCCTACGAGGCCATGGAGCCGGAATCCTATCTGCTGTTTGCTGCTTGGTCGCTCCTGGGTCTGATCGCCTTCCGGGCGGTGCTGGTGCGGGATACGGAGGCCCGCTACGGCCATTCGGTGATCGTGTGGGTGGTGCTCCTGCTGCTGATGCTGCTGACCAGCATGATGTGGACAAGCCGCGACACCCAGCTCATCACCGAGGATTCCATCCAGTCCATCCAGAATTATTACACCGAGCGCGTGGAGCAGGGGAGCGTACAGGTGGACGAGGCGGAGGCCTTTGTCTCCGAGCAGGAGGACCGCATCGAAAGCGCGAACATCCGCACCACCATGACCTCCTTTGTCATGTTCATCGTCGCCGTCGTCATTCTCGGCAACAACTACAACGCGGCAAACTCCAAGGCAAAGGAATGGAAGGAAAAATTCGGCACCGCCAATGAGACGGGCCTGACCGACGCTCTGACCGGCATCAAGAACAAGCGCGCCTTCTCCCAGTGGGAGGAGCGCATCGACGGACAGATCAACAGCGGGGACTGCCCGCCCTTTGCCGTTGTGGTCTGTGACATCAACAATCTGAAAACGATCAACGATATGCAGGGGCACATCGCGGGCGACGAGTGCATACGCCGCGCCTGTGCCGCGATCTGCAAGATCTTTTCCCATTCGCCCGTGTTCCGCTACGGCGGGGATGAATTCGTCGTCATCCTGCGGGGCGAGGACTTCGAAAACCGCCGGAAGCTGCTCTCGCTGGTCGATGAGCAGGCGCAGGCAAACCTCTCTAGGGACGGCGACGCCATTGCCGCGGGCATGGCGGAATACGACCCCGGCGAGCATAGCTCCTTGCTGCGCGTTTTCGAGCAGGCGGACCGCCGCATGTACGAGCGGAAAAAGCAGCTCAAGCAGCAGCAAGCGGCACTCGCCGCCCAGGCGGGGACCTGATAAAAAGTCAAGATGCCGAACACCCCGCGGAGCGTTCCGCGGGGTGTTCAAGATTATACAATTGCTTCGGAAAGCTGTGCGGCTATATCCCGCAGTTCCTCGGGCTTCAGCTTCAAAACCGCCCGGTCGAAGGTGTACAGACCGTTGGTCTCGTCCTCCACATCCGATACCTGGGTGTATACTGCGCCGCAAAGGCCCTCTTTTATAAGCGGGATCAGTGACTGATAGAGCGCACGGATGGCCTGTACATAGGCTTCCCGGGTCTTGTATATTCGGTAGCCGTAGGTGTGACAGGGGTTGAAGCTGTGCTCCGGGAGCTTCCAGACATAGCCGCCGAACTCGCTGAGAAGCTGAGGCAGCCTTCGATGCCCGAGGCGCAGCCTGCCGAAATAGATATGCAGACTGTCCACATCACTTTTCTTTTGATGAAACCAGCCTGAGGTGCTGTCGATAAAACGGCTCGGGTCGAGGGCTTTCAGACGGGTATATGCTTCATCGGCGCGAAACTGCCCCCAGCCCTCATTGAAAATCGTCCATAGAGCGATGCAGGGATGGTTTCGCAGCTGCCGGACTGTTTCGTCCATGGCAGCAAGAAAAATTTCGCGTGTCCCGGGGTCAGGGTTCAGACGATGATCCCGGTGTCGGAGAAAACCGACAGTGGGAAGAACGGTATCGCGAAGAAAACGGTATTCACCGCTGTTGACCATGTCCTGAAATACGATCATACCTAGACGGTCACAATCATAGTAAAACTGTTCCGGCTCGATTTTGATGTGTTTGCGCAGCGTATTGAAGCCGAGGGACTTCATGGCAATAATGTCACGCTCGTAAGCGCCGGGATCGGCGGGCGTGTAAAGGCCGTCGCTCCAATAGCCCTGATCCAGAAGCGCGTTGAAGAAGTACGGCTTCCCGTTTAGGCACAGGCGGGGGATGCCGCGTGCGGTTTCAACCGTCAGCGTACGCAGTGCAAAATAGGATGCTGCACGGTCCTCAGCGGAGACGAGGGTGAAATGATAGAGAAACGGGTCCTCGGGACTCCACAGATGAGGGTCAGAAATCGGGATTCGTACCTTCCCGTTCATCAGCGCATAAGCTTCTCCCAAAAGCTCCACCACGCCGTCATGAACGCCCTCCGCACAGATTTCGACCCAATCGGTGCCGGTCATAATATGCAGGGCTCGAATATACTCTGTTGGTACAGGCTCAAGCCACACGCTCTGCCAGATGCCGGAACAGGGCGTGTACCACATGCCGCCGCGTATTTTGCTCTGCTTGCCCCAGGGATAGCGCGGGTCCAGATCATTCACGACGCGGACTTCAAGTTCGTTTTCTCCCGCAAGCAGAGCATCCGTGAGGTCAACGGTGAAAGGAAGATAGCCGTTGTCATGACGGTACAGACCTTTCCCGTTCAGACTTACTTCCGCCTCACGCATGACCGCGCCGAAATGGAGAAGGACGCGCTTTCCGGTCCAGTTCTCAGGAACGGCAAAGCGGCGGCGATATACGAAATCTTCCCCGGGCTCCGGCGCCGCATCCACACCGGACAACAGACTCTCCGGACAAAAGGGGACGCGGATCGTCCCGCTGCGTCCGTGACATAACAGCTCCCATTCTCCGTTGAGGCAAAGCCAGTTCTCCCGCACCATCTGAGGTCTGGGATAGCGTTCCCAGGGTACAGCGGGGAGCGCGCGGCCTTCACTTGTGTACAGCTTATTCATGGAATCCCTCCCATCCGATAACAGTTTAGCCGCAAAGCGGTTTTTTTGCAAGATGCCGTATAAAACACAGAACACATTCGATACACAGTTTGCCCGACTTTTCCCACTTGCGGGACGAAACAATACATGTTATAATGAACTCTACCTGTGAATATACAATACACCGGGCGCCCGATTCGGCGCCCATGGTTTGGAGAATACAACATGTCATCCAATAAAATCGCAAGAATCAATGACGATATCCAGCGCGTCGTCTCGGCGAAGCTCCGGGACATCAAGGACCCCCGCGTGCAGCAGGGCATGATCAGCGTCACGCGCGTGGAGACCACCGGCGACCTGCGCTACAGCAAGATCTGGCTCTCCGTGATGGGACTGCAGAACGAGAAGGAATTTCGCCGCGGCATCAAGTCGGCCTCCGGCTGGCTGCGCCGGGAGCTCGGGAGCGTGCTGGATCTGCGTTATACGCCGGAGCTGGTGTTTGAGCTGGATCACAGCATCGAGTACGGCGCGCATATCAACGAGGTCATCAACTCCCTGGACATCAAACAGGATGAGGATGGGGACGATGGACTATAAAGACTGCGCAAAGCGCCTGCTGACCCATGAGGATATCCTCATCGTCACGCACAAGAACCCGGACGGGGACACCGCCTCCTGCGCCGCCGCGCTGTGCAGCGGTCTGAGACGGGCCGGACGCAGAGCTTATATGTTTCCCAATCCCCAGCTCAGCCGCAAGCTGCGCCCTTACTGCGAAAAGTATTTCGCGCCGGAGGGGTTCAAGGCCAAATACATCGTGTCCGTTGACGTGGCGGACGCGAAGCTCTTCTGCCAGGGCTTCGAGGGAAAGGTCGATCTCTGCATCGACCACCACCCCTCCAATACCCATTTTGCGAAGGAGAGCTTTGTTCAGGGCGAACGCGCCTCCTGCGCCGAGATCGTCATGGAGCTGATCCTGATGATGAACGCGGACCTGACACCGGAGGAGGCGACGATTCTCTACATCGGCCTTTCCACCGATACGGGCTGCTTCCAGTACGACAACACCGACACCGCGGCATTCAGCGCGGCGGCGGAGCTGCTGCGGGCCGGGGCCGACAACATGACCGTCAACACCGTTTTCTTTCGCAAGGTCTCGGCCGCCCGCATCCGCCTCGAGAGCATGATCTATGACAGTATCCGTTTTTACCGGGACGGCACCATCGCCGTCGCCGTCGTGACGCTCAAGATGCTCCGGGAGGCCGGCGCGGTCGAGGACGATCTGGACGATCTGGCGGGGCTTGCCGGAAGGTGCGAGACCAGCCGCGTCAACATCACCGTGCGCGAGAAGGAGGACGGCACCTGCCGCGTCTCCGTGCGCTCCTTCCGGGAGGTCAACAGCAGCGACATCTGCGCGGTCTTCGGCGGCGGCGGCCACGCCATGGCGGCGGGCTGCACCGTGCCGGGAAGCCCCGAGCATGTGCGCGATCTGCTGGTCGGCGTCACGGAAGAATTCTGGAAATGAACGGCATCCTGCTCATTGATAAAGAACCGGACTGGACGAGCAATGATGTGGTGGTCAAGCTCAAGGGCATCCTGCACGAGCGCCGCATCGGTCATTCCGGCACTCTCGATCCGATGGCGACGGGGCTGCTGACGGTCTTCGTCGGCAGGGCCACCCGCGCCGTACAGTTTGCCGAGAGCGACAGCAAGCGCTACCGCGCGGCCCTCAGGCTCGGCGTCACCACCGACACCCAGGACATCACCGGAACCGTCCTGGAACAGGAAGACGCCGCAGTCACGCAGGCCGAGCTGGAAACAGTACTCGAGCGCTTTCGCGGCGAGATCGAACAGATCCCGCCCATGTACTCCGCCATTCAGATCGGCGGCAGGAGACTTTACGACATTGCCCGCAAGGGCGGCACAGTGGAGCGCGCGGCGCGCCCGGTCACGATCCACGAGCTGAACATCGTGGGCCGGGAAGGGGAGGACTGGCTCCTCGACGTGCACTGCTCCAAGGGGACGTACATCCGCACCCTCTGCCACGATATCGGCCAGGCCCTCGGCTGCGGCGGGTGCATGAGCGCCCTGCGCCGCACGGAGGCAGGCGCCTTCCGCGTGGATGACGCGATCACCATTTCCGAGGCCCAGCGCCTGCGGGACGCGGGAGAGATCGAACAGCGCCTTCTCCCGGTGGACATGCTCTTTTCCCGGGAAAAGACCTGTACCGCCTCAGCACAGGAGGAGAAGCGCATCCGCTGCGGCACGGAGTACCGGACGGCGCTGCCGGACGGGCTTTACCGCGTCTACGGCGAGTCCGGCGCGTTCCTCATGCTCGGCAGAGCAGAGGACGGCGCCATGAAGACGATTAAAAACTTTTTTGAGGTATAGACGGCTATGGCAGACATCAGGCGCGCCATCGCGCTGGGCTTTTTTGACGGCGTTCATATCGGGCACGGCGCGCTGCTGAGAAAGACGACGGAGCGGGCAGCGGAGCTCGGCATCACGCCCTCGGTCCTGTCCTTTGACGTGCACCCCGACAAGCTGGTCTTCGGAAAGGATGTCCCGCTCATCAACAGCGCCCTCGGCAGGGAGGAGATCATCCGGCGCTGCTACGGCATCGACGATGTGATTTTCATTCACTTCAATCAGCGCATGATGCACATGCCCTGGCAGGAATTTGCCGATACCATCATTGACGAGCTGGGCCTTGCCTGGATCGTGGTGGGACATGATTTCTGCTTCGGCTACCGGGGCGAGGGCACGGCGGAAAAGCTCAAGGCCTACTGTGAGCAAAAGGGGATCGGCTGCGACATCATCCGGGCTGTCACTCTCGACGGGCGGATCGTGAGCTCCACCTATATCCGCACGCTCATCGCCGACGGGGACATGGAGCAGGCGGCCCGCTATCTCGGCCATCCGCACACGCTCCAGGACACGGTGCACTCCGGCTATCACCTCGGTACAAAGCTCGGCGCGCCGACCATCAACATGGATTTTCCCGAAGGCGTCATCGTCCCGCGCCACGGGGTATATGCCGCGCGGGTGTTCCTCGAGGACGGCAGCTCCCACATCGCGGTGGCAAACATCGGCGTCCGACCCACGGTGAGCGACGGGACGCGTGTGAATGTGGAGAGCCATCTGCTGGCCTTTTCCGGCAATCTCTACGGGCGCCAGGCGCGCGTGGAGTTTTATAAATTCCTCCGGGACGAAAAGAAATTTGACGATTACGAGGAGCTGTCCCGCCAGATCCATCGGGATGCCGACGCGGCCAGAGCCTATTTTCGGCAACACTCGAGCGAACCGTCGGATATAATGCAGTGAAGCATCGGCTTTGATGCAGAGAGGAGTAAATCATGAACGAAGAAAACACGGTTGTCAGCGGCGAGAAGCCGCGCAAGAAAAAGCGTTCCCTGTGGTGGCTGTGGTTCCTGCTGATCCTGGCGGCTTTCGCCGGGGGCATCATGCTGGGCCTGAAAATCAACACCCTGCCGCTGCCGACGGAATTCCGGGCCCGCGTTTACCCCATCCTGGAATCCTATATCCCCGGCTCTACGACGCCGCGCACGCCTGACGACATCGCTGTGACCCCGGAGCCCACCGCTGAGCCCGAGCCGACCGCCGAGCCGGAACCCATTGTGACACCCGAACCGACGGCCGAGCCCGAGCCCATTGCAGCGCCGGAGCCGACTGTGGAGCCTGAGCCCGCTGCCGCAGCCGAGCCCGAGCTTACGCCGGAGCCCGCCGAGGCACCCGCTCCCGCCGAGACGCCTGCGCCCGTAGAGACGCTTGCCCCTGTTGCGGCGATGTCGGACGCTCCCGCTGTCAAAAGCAGCGACGAGCCGGAGAAGAAATTCATCGGCGTCGGCGCCGCGCTTGAGATCGCGCTGAACCATGCCGGGATCGCGGAGACGGACGCGGAGATCGGCGGCGTCTACCGCACGAAAAACGACGAAGGCGAGCCTGTGTACGAGGTCAGCTTCAAGTCCGGTGACTTGGGCTATGAGTATGTGATCGGCGCCCTTGACGGCGAGATCGCGGGCTGGAAGGTGTCCGGCTTTACCTTCTCCGACACGGCGACCTATGCCGCGGACTTTACCGGCAATGATAAAACCGAGAGTGCGTTCGTGGAGGAACCCGCGGTGATCATAGAGGCCGCCGAGCCTGCGCCCGCCGCCGCGGAGCGCATCAGCGAGGACGAAGCAAAAGCGATCGCCTTTAAGCATGCCGCCGTGAAGGCGGGGGAGGTGGTCCGCTCGGAGGTTGAACTCCGTGAGGATGCGGACACCACTGTCTACGTTGTGGCGTTTAAGACCGCCTCGCGCAGATTCAGCTATGAGATCAACGCAATTACCGGTGAGGTACTGGCAAACGAAGTGATAAAATGATCGAAATGAAGCCCGCCCTCGGGAAAACCGTAAGGCGGGCTCGGCATAAGCATACTACTTGTGTGATATTTGTGTGACACATCCTGTGTTATACTGATCCCGGCAAAGCTGAAAAACAAACAGGAGGAAATAGAAATGGCAGAATTGAACAAGATGAACGATCAGGAACTCGAGAGCGTTGCCGGCGGTTTCGCGGCGGGAACCTGGGTGACGGTCAGCGGCCTCCGGACCGGCTATCTCGCCCTGCGCACCAATCCGACCTATGACTACGCCAACGAGATCCGCGGCGCCGAGAGCTACAACGGCCAGGTCCTGCAGATCACCGGCGGCTACACTATCGGCTCCGACGGCAGGACTTATGTCTGGGTCTACAATCCCAGAGCCGGCATGAGCGGCTGGACCAACGCACAGTACCTCGCATGATCGGAAAACGAAGATCCCCGGCAGAGATGTCGGGGGTCTTCGGCGTTAAACAATAGGGATAGAATGATGAAAACCGTACCAAGAAACGATATAACGATGGATTCCTCGGGCTTTGTCGTGCTTGCGGATTTTGTGCCGCATATCGTGCAGGAGATCCGGTATTACGCCACCTATAACTTTATCGGGGAGCGCATCGACGGCTACGAGGAGCCCTGCGCCCTGCTCACGGTCGAGGCGGCGCGGGCGCTCAAAACCGTCAGCAATGAGCTCAATGTCCAGGGTTACCGCCTCAAGGTCTTCGACGCCTACCGCCCGGCCTGCGCGGTCAAGCACTTCACACTCTGGGGCATCGAGGATCAGGACATCCGCATGAAGCCGTATTTCTACCCGGAGCTGGAAAAGCAGGAGCTCTTTGCCAAAGGCTATATCGCCAGGCAGTCCAGCCACAGCCGGGGCAGCACCGTGGATCTGACGCTTCTGGATATGAAGACCGGAAAGGAAGTGGACATGGGCGGGCCCTTCGATTACTTCGGGGAGCTGTCCCATCCTGACTACCGCGGCATCACGGACGAGCAGTTTGATAACCGCATGTTCCTGCAAAAGGCCATGGTCCGAAACGGCTTTCAGCCCATCGACTGCGAGTGGTGGCATTTCACACTGAAAAACGAGCCCTACCCGGACACATATTTCAATTTCCCCGTTTCCTCCGCGTATCTGAAACGATAAACAGGAACACCCCCGGTGCATTTACGATACCATACCCAAATCGGAGCCCAGCGAAGCGGGTCCGATTTGGAGAAGGAAGAAGGACTCAACGGATATGCAGTTTTCGCGGCAAGCCTTGAACGGAGTATGATGTTCGCGCAACGCTATATACTTTCGCGGTCCGCGGAAACGGAATGGAGTTGAGTTCTTCTGACGCGGAGTTGGAGAGATTCGCTTGCATTTTGTTTTCCTCGCGTGAGATCGGAAACAAAATAGAGGAATCGTCCAGTGTGCGCACTGGACGATGAACACGCCACCGGCGTGTTCGATTTTGATTCGAATCTCTCCAAAGGCAAAAATTTAAGCCACCCGAAAGGGTGGCTTAAATTTTTGGCGGAGTTGGAGAGATTCGAACTCTCGAGGAGCTTTTGACCCCTACACGATTTCCAATCGTGCGCGCTCGACCAACTACGCGACAACTCCGTATTGCTCGAAAAGTATCTGTTAACTTGTCAGCTTTGTCATTATACGGCGGCGAACTGATAAAGTCAAGCATTATTTTTTCTTTTTTCCATTTTTTAATTGAATGCCGCTTCCCGTGCGGCGCATACTATCCATGCAGCGTAACAGAAGACAGGGGAGGATCAGGATGTGGATATGAACAAGAAGGAGTATTCGAGGTATGTGTCCCGGCGTATGCCGCGCTCCAGGGCGGCGCGAAACATGCTGCGGGCGTTTGTAAGCGGTGGGCTCATCTGTACGCTGGGGCAGATCCTGCACAGCCTCTATGAGAGGGGCGGGATGGAGAGCGACGCGGCGGCGGGCGCAGTGTCGGTGACGCTGGTGCTGTTGGGGGCGCTGCTCACCGCTTTCGGCGTTTATGATAAAATCGCAAAATTCGGCGGCGCCGGGACCCTGGTGCCGATCACAGGCTTTGCAAATGCCGTGGTGTCCCCGGCGCTGGAATACAAGACCGAGGGCAAAATCACCGGAACCGCAGCCAAAATGTTCGTGATCTCCGGCCCGGTGATCGTGTACGGTGTGAGTACCGGCGCGGTATACGGGCTTATCCTGTGGCTGACGGGACTTCGTTAAAACAATATCTTGTGTTGTTTTCGCGAAAATCGACTGAAATTGAAAGTCTTATCTTGCTAAATACACAGACTGTGGTATAATCACCATGTCTGTGTATGCGCTTTTTACGTGCTGGATAGATATGGAAATACGAAGCAGGGGAGAATGCTGGAGCTTGGAGCACGCGTGGATACATATACGCGGAATTGTGCAAGGCGTGGGCTTTCGGCCCTTCGTCCATAAGCTGGTGCGGGAGCGGGGCTTATGCGGCACCATCAAAAACACCTCCTCCGGCGTGGAGCTGGAGCTTGAGGGAGAGCGCGGGGCGCTGGAGAGCTTCGCGGAGGAGCTGCCCCGGCGCGCGCCGAAGCTCGCGGTCATCGAGGAACTCACGGTCGAATACGCCGACGAGCTCAGAGGCTATGCCGATTTTCGCATCCTCGACAGCAAAACCGAACTTTTGCGCGACACACTTATCTCTCCCGATATCTGCATCTGCGACGACTGCCTGCGCGAGCTCAGAGACCCCGCCGACCGGCGCTGGCGCTATCCCTTTATCAACTGCACCAACTGCGGCCCGCGCTTTACCATCATCCGGGATGTGCCTTACGACCGGGCCAAAACCTCGATGGCGGCCTTTCCCATGTGCCCGGACTGCGACCGGGAGTACCACGACATCGAAAACCGCCGCTACCACGCGCAGCCCGATTGCTGCCCCACATGCGGGCCGGAGGTTTTTTATCTCGACAAAGACGGGAAGCGTGTGGACGAGGATGCCATCGAGCTTGCGCGAGATGCTCTGAAAGCGGGGCAGATCGTCGCGGTCAAGGGCCTCGGCGGTATCCATCTTGCCTGCCGCTGTGACGATCCCGAGATCGCGCGGAGGCTTCGACGAAGAAAACAGCGCGACGAAAAGCCCTTTGCCGTCATGTGCCGGGACGCCGACTGCGCCCGCAAAATCTGTGATCTTTCGGAAGACGAACGGCGCATACTGGAGAGCTTTCGCCGCCCGATCGTGCTGCTGAAAAAGAAGGAGCCGGGACTTTGGCACCTGAGCGAGAACGCCCGTGTGGGCGTGATGCTGCCCTACACGCCGCTGCATGTGCTGCTCTTCGGGGAGGATATCGACATGCTGGTCATGACCAGCGCCAATCTCTCCGACACCCCGATGCTGACGGACAATCGTGAGGCGGTGAAGGCCCTGCGCGGCATCGCAGACGGCTTTTTGCTCCATGACCGCGACATTCAGACCCGCTGTGATGATTCTCTCTGCTGGGTGCTGGACGGGCAGGAATACTTTGCCCGACGCTCAAGGGGCTATGTTCCGTTTCCTGTGCGAGTGGACCGCGAACTGTCGCCCATCCTCGCCTGCGGGGCCGAGCAGAAGGCCAGCTTCTGCCTCTCGCGCGGCAGCTATGCGTTTTCAAGTCAACACATCGGAGACCTCAAAAACATGGAGACCTTCGATGCTTATGCCGGACAGATCGCGCATTTTGAGCGCCTGTTCGATATTCACCCCCGGGCGATCGCCTGCGACCTGCACCCGGATTATCTGTCCACGGAATATGCGGCAGATCGGGCGGAACGCGAAAACATTCCGCTCGTCCGGGTCCAGCACCATCACGCGCACCTCGCCGCCTGCATGGCGGATAACGACGTGCAAGATAAAACCATCGGCCTTGTATGGGACGGCACCGGGCTCGGCACCGACGGGACAAGCTGGGGCGCGGAATGCCTGATCGGCGATTATAAAGGCTTTGAGCGCTTTGGCTCCATCCGACCCATCCCGCTCATCGGCGGGGATCTCGTAACAAAGGAGCCGAACCGTGTGGCTTTCGCGCTGCTCCATGACGCGGGCCTCGACCCAGCCGGGATCGAAAACGCCGCGCTCTATGAGAAAATGCTGTCAGCCGGGCTCAATTGTCCTCTCTCAAGCGGCATGGGAAGGCTCTTTGACGGCGCGGCAGCGCTGCTCGGCATCAAAACGCGCTGCAGCTACGAGGGCCAAGGCGCTGTTTTGCTGGAGGCTGCGGCAACGGAGGACGACGGCGTCTTTCCCGTGGTGCTTTCCGGTGAACCCCTCCGCTTTGACTGGCGGGAGATGATCCGCGAGATGGTCACGCAGCGAAACCGGGGAGCAGACCCCGGAATACTCGCGGCGCGCTTTATGAACACGCTCATTGAAATGGCGGTACAGCAGTGCATTGCTGCCCGTGAGGCGAGCGGCATTTCTACTGTGTCCCTCTCCGGCGGCAGCTTTCAGAATATGTTTATCATGGCGCGGCTTCCCGCAAGGCTGGAAGGGGAGGGCTTCCGCGTGCTTCGGCACCGGCGCGTCTCCTGCAATGACGAGGGCCTGTCCCTCGGACAGTTGATGATCGCGGAAGCGGCGATAGAGGAGCAGCCATAGTGCCTCCCTCAGCCGCATAAGCGGCGAAAAGAGGGAGGGGGACCGCTTCGGCGGTGGAGAGAGCAGCTCCCTCAGTCATGGCGCTTGCGTGAGACGCGCCGCGCCAGCTCCCTCAGAGAGGGAGCCTATAAGGAGAAATGATTAGATATGTGTCTGGCAATTCCCTTACAATTGGTTGAGATAAACGGCAAGACCGCCGTGGGTGAGGCGATGGGCATGCGTCGCGAGATCCGCGTGGACTTTATTGAAGAGCCCAAAATCGGCGACTATGTGATCGTGCACGCGGGCTTTGCCATCGAACGCCTGCCCGAGCAGCAGGCGCTGGACGATCTCGAAGCCTGGGAGGATGTGCGCAATGCCCTGGGATAAGGAGAAAACGGCATCCCTGCTCAGAGAGATCCGGGAGCTTGTCCCCGGCGAGATCCGCCTGATGGAAGTATGCGGCACGCACACCATGTCCATTGCCGAGGCGGGCATCAAGTCCATGCTGCCGAAGGAGGTAAAGCTCCTCTCCGGCCCCGGCTGCCCGGTCTGCGTCACGCCGCCCCAGGTGATCGACGCAGTGCTGGAGCTGAGCATGGAAAAGGACGTGATCGTCACAAGCTACGGCGACATGCTGCGTGTCCCCGGCAGTAAAGCGGGGGACAGTCTCCTCAGAAGAAAGGCTGTGGGCGCAAGGGTCGAGACGGTCTACTCCCCGGTGGACGCCGTGGAGCTTGCCTTGCACAACCCCGATAAACAGGTGGTTTTCCTCGGCGTCGGCTTTGAGACCACGGCCCCCGGCACCGCCGCCGCGGTACTGACCGCGCGGGAGAAGGGCGCGAAAAACTTCTCACTCTGGTCGATGCTCAAGCTGGTGGAACCCGCGTTAAGAGCATTGATCGCCATGGACGGCTTCAATGTGGACGGCTTTCTCTGCCCCGGCCATGTGGCGACCATCATCGGCGCCGACGGCTTTGCCTTCCTGCCGCGGGACTACGGCCTGCCCGCCGTGATCGCGGGCTTTGAGCCGGAGGATATCCTGCTTGCGGTGTATCATCTTGTAAAGCAGCTTCATGATAAACAGCCGCGGCTTGAAAACGAATACACCCGCGCGGTTTCCCAGAGCGGGAACCTTCTTGCGCAGAAGATACTGGCGCAATGCTTTGAGGCGCGCTTCGATGTCTGGCGCGGCCTCGGCGGCATCGAGGCAAGCGGTCTCGGCCTGCGGGATGAACTGAAGGATTTTGATGCCGAGCGGCGTTTTCGTGTAAAATACGCATCCGCCGAGCCGCCCACGGCCTGCCGCTGCGGCGAGGTCATTACAGGCAGACTCAGCCCGGAGCGCTGTCCCATGTTCGGCAAAGCATGTACGCCGGAGGACCCGGTCGGTCCGTGCATGGTCTCCTCCGAGGGGGCCTGCGCCGCCGCGTGGAAGTACGCGGGGGTTTTATAAGAAACGCTTGCCTCCCTCAGCCGCTTGCGGCGAAAAGAGGGAGGGGGACCGCTTCAGCGGTGGAAGGAGTCTGTACGAGCACACAGAACTCCCTCAGTCATGGCGCTTGCGGGAGACGCGCCGTGACAGCTCCCTCGGAGAGGGAGCCTATAAGGAGAAGTTGTTGAAATGCAAGAAATCATAACACTGGATTACGGCAGCGGCGGCAAGAAAACCGCCCGCCTGATCGAGGAGCTGCTGGTCCCGGCCTTTTCAAACCCCGCCCTGGATTCCCTGGACGACGGAGCGGTCGTCAAGGGCGACGGACAGCTGGCTTTTTCCACCGACAGCTTCGTGGTGGACCCCATCTTTTTCCCCGGCGGGGACATCGGCAAGCTCGCCGTCTGCGGCACGGTCAACGACCTTGCCATGTGCGGCGCGGAGCCGAAATATTTAAGCTGTGCCCTGATTTTGGAAGAGGGTCTTCCCATGGACGATCTCAGGCGCGTGGTGGAGTCCATCCGCGTGGCCGCCGAAAAGGCGGGGGTGCAGATTGTCACCGGCGATACCAAGGTCGTCGAAAAGGGGAGGGGCGACAAGCTCTATATCAACACCGCCGGCATCGGCTTTGTGAAATACCCCGGACTGAGCCCGAAGAATATCAAGGCGGGGGATGCGGTGATCGTGTCCGGTACGGTGGGTGACCATGGGACCGCCGTGATGCTTGCCAGAAGCGGCATGATGCAGGGAGAACTGTCTTCCGACTGCGCGGCCCTGAACGGCCTGTGCAAAGCGATCCTCGAGACCGGCGCTCATGTGCGCGTCCTGCGCGATCCCACGCGGGGCGGTGTTGCCACCACGCTCAATGAGTTTGTGGAGGGAAGCGATCTCGGCATCGTGATCGACGAGGAGAAAATCCCGGTCCGACCCCAGGTGCAGGCCGCCTGCGGCATGCTGGGGCTGGAGCCGCTGTACTGCGCAAACGAGGGCAAGCTCATCGCGGTGGTCGACCCGGCCGATGCGGACACGGTGCTTGAGGCCATGCGAGAAACCGAAGAAGGACGGGATGCCGCCCTCATCGGTTCTGTCAGCGCCGACTATCCCGGCAGGCTCGTCATGCAGACGGCCTTCGGCGGGAAACGGATCCTGCAAAAACTCACGGGAGCCCAGCTTCCCAGAATATGCTGAGAAATCGCGGGACAAACCGCATTTCTATATAAATATGTTTCAGAGAAATTTGGAATAAGCAGAGAGGTGAAAGGTATGCAGGCATACAAGAGAATCGACATTACCAAAGACCAGGTCATACCGATTGCGGAGAAGATGCGAAAGGCCGGGGTGATCCTCACAATGATCCACGGCTTCCTCAATGAAGAGGGGAAGCTGGATATTTCGTGGGAATACCAGGTCGAACCGGTCATCGAGTCCTACCATGTGGTAGGCGAGACGACGCTTCCCTCCATCGGCGAGATCTACGACTGCGCGGCGGCCTGGCCGGAGCGCGAGCTCAATGAGCTCTACGGTGTGGAGTTTGAAGGACTCGACACCTCCAAGCGGCTTTTCCTGCCCGAGGAAATGCTGGAGACCCAGGGCAAGGGCCAGATCATGGTCACGCCGCTTGAAGAGCTGCGCGCCAAGAATATAAAGGAGGGATAAGATGAGTTATATCGTTCCTATCGGCCCCTACCATCCCGCATTGGAGGAGCCCATCCACGCAAAGCTCTACACCGAGGGTGAACTCATCAAGGACGCGGAGGTCTTTGTGGGCTATAACCACCGCGGCATCGAAAAGCTCGCCACCGAGCGCAACGCCATCCAGACCCTGGTCCTGGTCGAGCGCGTGTGCGGCATCTGTTCCCACTCCCACGCCCTGACCTACGCCATGTGCGTCGAGCAGATCAACGGTGTTGAGGTGCCCAAACGCGGCGAGTATATCCGCGTTATTACCGCCGAGCTTGAGCGCCTGCACTCCCACCTGCTGTGGCTGGGCGTGGCCTGCCACGTCATCGGCCACGACAGCATGTTCATGCATATCTGGGACGAGCGTGAGCTCGTGATGGACCTTCTGGAGGAGCTCAGCGGCAACCGCGTCAACTATGCCATGGTCACCATCGGCGGCGCGAGGCGCAATATCAACGATGAGCTGAAGGCAAAATTATTGAAGTCCCTCGACAAGCTCAAGGGCCCCATGGACCGCATCGTCGAGATCGCCCTCAACGACAAGACCATCGCCCTGCGTACCAAGGGCGTCGGTGTTCTGGAGCGGGATGTTGCCATCCGCCTCGGCGCGATCGGCCCGCATGCACGCGCCTCGGGCGTGGATGTGGATGTGCGCCGCGATTCGCCCTACTGCTCCTATGGTGATTTCAAGTTCGATATCCCAGTGGTGCAGAGCGGCGACGTATTTGCCCGCGTGGTGGTGCGTGCCCTCGAGTGCTACGAGAGCATCAAGATCATTGAGCAGGCGCTCAACAACCTGCCCGACGGGCCCATCAATCTCGGCAACAAGCTCCCGAAGATCCAGAAGGGGAGCGCCGTCTGCCGCCATGAGGCGCCCAGAGGCCAGCTGACTCAGATGGTCGTGGGCAACGGCGGCTTCAATAATTACCGCCTGAGCGTACACGTCCCCAGCTACAAGAACACCCCGACGGTGCCCTACATGCTGCGCGGCAACAGCGTGGCCGACGCCGGCCTCATCATCGCCAGCATCGACCCCTGTTTCAGCTGCCTTGACCGCTGATGCACGAGTTAGGGTTAACCAAAAACATCATCGACCTTGTCGCGAAGGAAGCGGAAAAATCCGGCTTTACCCGGACGCTTGAGATCCGCATGAAGCTCGGCGAGTATTCGGATGTGGTCCCGGAATACATCCTTGACCTCTTCCCGTACGCCGCAAAGGGGACTGTGGCCGAAGGCGCGCAGCTCTTTTTCGAGCACGTGCCCGGACGCTTTCAGTGCCGCGGCTGCGGCTATGAAGGTCCGGTGGACCTGAAGAAAGCCTGCTGTCCGGACTGCGGCGGCACAGCCCTTAAGATGACCGCCGGCCGCGAGTTCTTCGTCGACAGCCTCAAGGTCGAATAGAAGTCATATTCCGCACTTTGCATTCGCTTGCTCCACAAAGTAATTCAAATCCGTATTTGAGGCAGCTTTGCCGCCTCAAATACACCCTGAGGCGAGCTATGCGAGCCCTCTTGCCGACCAAACGCGGCGTGTCACGCACCGCCGCGTGCGATAAGCAAGAGTAAACTCAAATGCAAACAGTGTTTGCATTTGAAAGAATGAAAGGAGAGGATTCACTTGCCCAAGACGAAATTTCCCGCAGTGATATCCACCTTCTGCCTGTGTTTTGTTTTCTGGCTGCTCCTCACGTGGAATTTTTCGGCCCAGGAAATGATCGCGGGCGCGGTGGTGAGCCTCGCGGCGGCTCTTTTCGCATCGAAATTCTTCATCCACGAAGATGCCTTCTGGCTCTTTAAGCCCGCAAAGCTGGGCGCGCTGATCGTGTATATATTTACCTTCCTGCGCGAGCTTGTGAAGGCCAACGTCGATGTTGCCAAGCGCGTATTCGGCGGCTGCAAGGACGTAAACCCCGGCATCGTGAAGGTCCCCGTGGATCTCAAGGGCGACTATGCCCAGGCGATGCTTGCAAACTCCATCACCCTCACCCCCGGCACCATTACAATGGACATTGCCGAGCAGGAGGGCAAGACATACTATTACATCCATTGGATCGACGTAGCCGAGACTGACCGTGATAAAGCCGGAGAGCTCATCAAGGGCAGCCTTGAGAAAGGAATCGGGAGGATATGGCAATGATGGAACTGCTTGTTTTTGCCGCGGCCTTTGCCTTCCTCGCTGTGATCTGCCTGTACAGGCTGGCAAAGGGCCCGACGCCCGCCGACCGCATGGTCGCCGGCGACAGCATGGACGTGCTGGTCTGCTGCGCCATGATCCTGTATTCGCTCTATTCCGGCAGGGGCATCTATCTCGATATCGCCATCATCTGCGCGCTGTTCGGCATTGTGGATACCATGCTGGTCGGCCGCTATCTCGGCGGTGGAAAGGGGCTGCACAAATGAGAATCGTAATTGACATTCTGCTTGCTGTGGGCTTCATCTTCGCTCTCGCCGGGGCAAAGGGCCTTCTGCAGATGCCCGACGCCTTCTGCCGCATGCAGGCGAGCACCTGCATCTCCACGCTCGGCGTGCTCGGCGTCATCGCGGGCGGCGCGCTCTACGCCTTCTTCGTGATGGGCAGTGTCGCCACGGGCGTGAAGATCCTGCTCATCGGCCTGCTCATCATCACCATCAACCCCATCGGCGCCCACGCCATCGCCAAGGGCGCCTACCGAAGCGGCATCCGTCCCGACAAAGAGATGGAAATCGACGATTACGGGAGGGATATCAATGAGTAATCTTGTTGTGCTTCTCGACGTGCTGGTCGTGCTCGGCGTCGTGGTCTCCGCGATCCTGGCCTGCCACTTTGAAAACCTTCTGAGCGCGGTCATCTCCCTGGCCGTGACCGGCATCTTCTGCGCGGGAGCCTTCCTCGTGATGCACGCGCCGGACGTGGCCATTTCCGAGGCCGCCGTCGGCGCGGCCCTGACCCCGCTGGTGCTGCTGGTCGCGCTCAAGAAAATGAGAGGAGGGAAGGACAGATGAAAAAATGGCTCACCTATGTCTCCCTCGGTGTGATCCTCTTCTCCTGCGTCTTTGCTGCCTTCACCATGGGCGACATGGAGCGCAGCTATGAGGGCAGCCACGCTGCCGTCTCGGCTTATGAGCTCCAGCAGGATCCCGAGAGCTACGACGACAGCTTCCCCTCCGGCGCGGCTGACGCCATTGTCCAGCAAAACCTCGCGAATACGCGCGCCGTCAACGACGTGACCTCCATCGTCTTCGACTTCCGTGGCTATGATACCATGGGCGAGGCATTCATCCTTGTCACTGCCGTGACGGGCAGCGCCGTCATCCTCTTCAAGAAAAAAGCAGAGAAGGAGGACGATAAAGATGAATGAAAAACCCGTCATCAAGAACGTGATCCCCCGCTGCGGCGCGGATAAGATCCTGCCCATCGGGATCGTGTACATGTTCTACATCATCCTCCACGGCCACCTGTCTCCCGGCGGCGGCTTCCAGGGCGGCGTTCTGATGGTCGCGCTGGTGGCGCTGCTCTACATGGGCCACGGCTACGAGGAGACCGTCAGCTCCCTGAGCTATCACATCCTGCACACCACCGAGGGCCTTGCCTCCATCTTCTATGTGGCGCTGGGTCTTCTGGGTGTGGCCATGGGCGCGCAGTTTGCCCAGAACGTCCTGTACACCCACGGCGCCATCGGCGACCTCTACAGCTCCGGCACCATCTTCTGGATGAACGTGACCGTCGGCATCAAGGTCATCACAGGCGTCGGCTCCATCGCCCTGCTGATGCTGGGCGTGGCAAATGAGAAAGAGGTGATCTGAGATGATACAGTTTAATTATGTCTGTGCCTTCTTCCTCATCGTGCTCGGCTTTTACACCATCGTCACCAAGTACAATCTCGTCAAGACCGTCATCGGCATGTCCATCATGGACTACGGCGTGAATCTGCTCATCATCTCCATCGGCTACACCCCCGGCGGCACCGCCCCGATCTTCACCAAGGGTGAGCTTACGCAGGCCAGCTACTTCGTCGACCCCATTCCCCAGGCCCTGACCCTGACGAGCATCGTCATCGGCGCCTGCGTCACGGCCATGTCCATGTCCCTCGTCATGCGCCTGCATGAATCCTACGGCACGCTCGATACCAGAGAGATAAGGAGGCTGAGAGGATGAACCTTGCAAATATGACGGATTACCATCACTTCCCGATCTATTCGGTGATGGTCCTGTTCCTCGGCGCCTTCATCATTGCCGCCTGCGGCTCCAAGCCCTCGAAGGACCCCAAAAACCCCGCGGGCTTCCGCGCCTGGATCGCGCTGTGCGCAACGGCCCTGAGCCTGTTCTTCCTCGGCTCGCTCGTCAAGCCCGTCATGCTGGAAGGGGAGATCATCTCCTACTGGATGGGCTCGCGCGCCATTGCGGGCGGCTACGCCATCGGCATTGCGCTGGAAGTCGACGCCCTGAGCCTCTTCTTCGCGCTGCTGATTGCCACGGCGGTGTTCGTCTCCGCCATCTACTCCATCCGCTACATGGTGCATGATGAGTGCGTGCCCCAGTATTATGTGCTTTACTGCATGCTGGCGGGCGGCGTGCTTGGCCTGGTCCTCTCGGGCGACATCTTCAACATGTTTATCATGGTGGAGATCCTCACCTTCGCGGCTGTGGCCCTGACCTCCTTCCGCACCAAGGTCTACGGTGCGCTGGAAGCGGCGTTCAAGTACCTGGTCGTGGGCTGCATGGGCTCCACGGCGATCCTCACCGGCGTCATCATGCTCTACGCCCAGTACCACACCCTGAACCTGGCGCAGCTTGCAAACCTGATCCCCGGCACCATGAACAACGCAACCAAGCTGGCCTTCGCGTTCCTCTACATCGGTTTCAGCACAAAGGCCTTCATCGTGCCCTTCCACCCGCTGGCGGCCGACGCCCACGGCGCGGCCCCCGCGTCCATCTCGGTGCTGATCTCCGGCGTGCTCACGAAGTCCGGCATCTACGGCATCATTCGTCTTACCTACTTCCTGTTCCAGACGATGAACCTCGGCTCCATGCAGTTCATGCTGGTCTTCATCGGCAGCGTCTCCATGTTCGTCTGCGTGACGATGGCCCTTGCCCAGCATGACTTCAAGCGTCTGCTTGCTTACCACTCCATCTCCCAGATCGGCTACGTGCTGGCGGCGGTGGGCCTTTCCACCTCCCTCGGCATCTCCGCGGGCCTCTACCACGCGATGAACCACACGCTCTTCAAGGGCCTGCTGTTCCTTGCCGCGGGCGCTGTCCTGCATGAGACCGGCACCACCGACCTCGGGAAGCTCGGCGGCCTCAGCAAAAAGATGCCGCACACCACCGTCCTCTTCCTGATCGGCGCCTTCTCCATCAGCGGCGTGCCGCCCTTCAACGGCTTTGCCTCCAAGTGGATGATCTATCAGGCGACCTATCAGAAGGCGGTCGAGTCCAATAACATCGGCTTCCTGCTCGTGACCGTCATCGCCCTTGTCACCTCCACGCTGACGCTTGCCTCCTTCGTCAAGGTCAGCCAGTCCGTCTTCTTCGGTCAGATGCCCAAGGAGTACGAAAACGTCAAGGAAGTTCCCTTCGGCATGCGTCTTGCCATGGGGATCCTTGCGTGCCTGTGCATCGTGACCGGTCTGTTCCCGAAGACCGTGACCGGCGTTTTGACCGAGCCTGCCGCCAGGGCAGTCGCCAACGTCGGCGAGTACATCACCGCCATGGGCTTTAAGTCCAATCTCCCCGCGCCGAACGTGACCTTTGCCCAGGTCGGCGTCTGGGAGCCCATCAACTGGCTGCTGATTCTCTGCATCGCGCTTCTCGCCCTGACCATCGTTGCCGTTGCCGGTAAATACGACCGTGTCAGCGAGCGCACCGAGGGCGATACCGTGGATACCAAGTACCAGCTCTTCTACGGCGGCGAAAAGAACGTGTACTCCCAGGTGGGCGGCGGAGACCTGTTCTGGGGCTTCAAGCACAACTGGAGACACTATTTTGACTTCATGCACAATCTGCACAGCGGCATTGTGAACGACTACGCCCTCTGGGCGGTGGTCGCGCTGGCCCTTGCGATCGTGTACATGATGATCGTGCTTTAAGGAGGTGGGAATATGACAGCGAACATTTTCCTCAACGGCCTGCAGTATCTGGGCTATATCCTCATTTTCCCGGGCTTCCTGTTCTGCTTCCTGTGCGGCATGCTGCTCGTCGGCATTGACCGCAAGCTCGTTGCCAGAATGCAGAAGAGAGTCGGCCCCCCGATCCTCCAGCCCTTCTATGATTTCTTCAAGCTCTGCGGCAAGGAGACCATCGTCCCCGCCGCGGCCGAGCGCACCACCTTCCTGGTGGCGCCCATCGTGGGCCTTGCCGCCCTGGTCGTGATCCAGCTCTTTATCCCGATCCACGGCTTCACGGCCTTCTCCGGCATGGCGGACATCATCGTTATCCTCTACCTGCTGCTGATCCCGGCTCTGGCCGCGATCCTCGGCGCCGCCGCCTCCGGCTCTCCCTACGCCGGCATCGGCCTGAGCCGTGAGATGGTCACGATCATCGCCTGCGAGCTGCCCTTGGTCCTCGTGCTGCTGGCAGTCGCCAAGACGGTCGGCAACGCCCTCGGCACCGGCCTCTGCTTCTCCATGAGCGAGATCGCCGAGTACCAGCTCCAGAACGGCAGCCTTATCACCAAGCTCAGCATGATCCCCGCCGCGATCGCCTTCGCCATGGTCATCCCCGGCGAGACCGGCAGCCACCCCTTTGACACCGCCGAGGCCGAGACCGAGATCTGCGAAGGCATGCACGCCGAATACAGCGGCGCGCCGCTCGCGGTCTTCAAGCTCAGCCACGCGGTCAAGGTGCTCACGCTCACGAGCCTTTTTGTCGCGCTGTTCTTCGGCGGCATCGGCACCGGCATCATCGCCTTTGACGGCGTGATCGTCTTCGCCCTGTGCGTCGTCGCCACGGCCCTGTTCATCTCCTTTGTCCACGCGGTCACCGCGCGTCTCAAGATCGAGCAGGTATTCAAATACTACTGGACCGTCGTGTCCGGCCTTGCGCTTGTCAGCCTTGTGCTCGCATGGTACGGTATGTAAGGAGGGAGCCAAATGTTTAAGAAACTGATCGCGGAGAGCACCGCAAAATCCCCCTGGCTGTTCCACATCAACAGCGGCTCCTGCAACGGCTGTGATATCGAGCTCGTCGCCGTGCTCACGCCGCGCTACGACGTGGAGCGCCTGGGCTTCAAGCTCGCGGGCAGCCCCCGCCAGGCCGACATCGTGGTCGTCACCGGCCCTGTCACAAGGCAGAGCCTTGACCGCGTGCTCAGCGCCATTTCCCAGGTGCCCGAACCCCGGTGCATCGTCACCATGGGCTCCTGCCCCCAGTCCGGCAACGTCTTCAAGGGCAGCTACTCCGTCTGCGCGCCCCTGAGCAAGTACGTCCATGTGGACGTGGACATCGCCGGCTGCGCGCCCAAGCCCGAGGCCATCATGGACGGGCTTGTCAAGGCCACCGAAATACTCAAACAGAAGAGGGGGCAGATGTAATGGATTTCCCGTTTGTGAGAGAAGCCGTCACCAAGCTTTTCAGTAAGCCGAGCTGCGCCATGTACCCCTTCCAGCCCAGCGAGGCGGCCCCCAACTACCGCGGCCGCATCGTCTTCCACCCGGAGACCTGCATCAACTGCAACATGTGTGAGCGCGTCTGCGCGGGCGGGGCCATCACCCACTCGAGCGTCAAGAACGAGGACGGGGACGATGTCATCACCCGCAGCTTCGATCTCGGCTCCTGCACCTTCTGCAGCACCTGTGCCGATTTCTGCACCCGCCACTCCATTGAGCTTACGCAGGATTACCACATGATCGGCATTGAGGAGGGCGACCTGATCGTCTCCGGCACCTTCGTCAAGAAGGCCGTGAAGAAGCCCGCGCCCAAGCCCGCGGCCCCGGCAGCGGCTCCCGCCGCAGCGGAGAAGAAGGCGGACGCACCCGCAGCGGAGGCAGCGCCCGCGGCCCCTGCTATAGAGCCGAGAGGCGACGGCAAGCCGACCCAGGACCCCAGCAAGTGCATCTACTGCACGATCTGTGCCCGAAAGTGCCCGGGCGAGGCCCTGACGGTGGACCGCAAGGAGAAGATCTGGAAGCTGGACGAGGACAAGTGTGTCGCATGCGGCACCTGCGCCGACGTCTGCCCGAAAAACGCCATCGTCATCTGAGGCGAAAGGCGAAAACCAAAAAGCGAATAACCCCAAAAGCAAATATCACCCACAAAGGAGCCTGCGAAAGCGGGCTCCTTTTGCACGTCCTTGTGTACCGCAAAGACTCGCCTCCCTTGCCACCCTCAGCCGCACCTTCAATCATCTTGCCTCCCCCAGCCGCTTGCGGCGGAATGGGGGAGGTGTCACGAAGTGACGAAGAGGGCATTGCAGGTCGACGTGCAGTCCCGCAATAGCCGCCGCTTTCCCTTGCATCCTTGGCCCCCTTGCCTAAAGGGGGCTGGCACCAGTGCGCACACTGGTGACTGGGGGATTCGGTTCATCGGGGCTGGGTGCATGGACAATATCCCCCAGTCAGCGTCATTAATGCCGCTGACAGCCCCCTTTAGGCAAGGGGGCCGAATCGTCGCCGCAACCACCATGCGAAAACCAATTAGGAGCAAGTACGGTCATTTGTTACCTTTTGCTTGTAATTCAGTTTCGCGCTTGTTATAATGGAAATATAGAAAAATTTGGTCATATCCCAGAGCCTGATTAAGTCCGCCGACCAATCCAGACAAAAGGAGATACCGCCATGAAAACAACGTTCCGTTTAACTCTTGCGCTGCTTCTGACCATAATACTGGGTATTTGCTTAATTCCTTCGGCATTTGCGGAAGGGGAGGGTGAAAGTCCAGATTATAACGAAGAAGAATATGTAACGGTAGTCTTTTATCAGAATGCCAGCTACTATGATATGACTACAGCTACTCAGTTGATTAAGATAAGAGACTTGAGTGACGGCCCAGTTGCGTTATCATCTGAAGAAGAGCTTAGTTTTAACAATCCTGGTAAAGAGTTCACTGGCTGGGCAAAAACAGCGTACGGCGAAAAAGTTAAGGGTGTAAACGATACGGTTTCCGCTGACGACTTCGGCACCGGTAGTACGCTGGATCTTTTTGCGGTCTGGAAGGATTATGCCACTATTACCTTCAACAAAAACAGCACTGCCGCATCTGGCACCATGAATCCGATGAAGGTGACCGACGAAGCCAAGCCTCTGACTGCAAACGCTTTCACTCGGACTGGTTACCAGTTCATGGGCTGGAACACGGACAAGAACGGCGACGGCACCGCTTTCGAGGATGAAGAAAACGTTGACACCTCCGTGATCATTGCGGATGTGACGCTGTATGCCCAGTGGTCCAAAATCTTCAAAATCCAGTACATGAGCAACGGCGGCTCGGGCATCATGCCCAATCAGGAGGCTTTGTCCGGTGTTGAGCTGGAGATCGGGGATAACGGCTTTACCAAAACCGGCGCTGATTTTGACAGCTGGAACACCAAAGCAGACGGCAGCGGTACAACCTATAAGGCAGGCGACAAGTACACCTTCAAGGAGACCGATTCTGACCTGACCCTCTATGCCCAGTGGACCTACACTGTGACCTTTGATCCCAACGGCGAGGGCAGCACCGGCGAAATCAAACCGGGCAACAAAGATAAGGCTTTTGAGAAGCAGGCATATGACATCCCGGAGAACATGAGCGAAGGGGGAGAGCCCAAGCCGCTCATCACAAGGACCGGCTATGCCTTTAACGGCTGGAACACAAAGGCCGACGGCACCGGCGACAAATACACCGACGGCGGCACTGTTCCCGCATCCAAGGTTACGGGCCCCTTCACCCTGTATGCACAGTGGGATCAGGAGTACACTGTAAACTTCAATAACACCGCTGACAGCAGCCAGACGATGGAGCCCCAGATCATTCTGAAAAGCGTCCTTGATAAAGCAGGCGCTACCGGCGTTGCGCTGAATCCCAACACGTTTACATACGATGGTCATGTCTTCACCGGCTGGAGTAAAAATGCTGCTGGCACCGATGGTCACTTCGACGACGGGGCCAAGGTCAAGGCGACTGATTTCGACAGTTATGCCAAGCTCACCCTCTACGCCCAGTGGAAGGATGAAGTCGTCATTACCTTCCACCGCAATTACGATACCACGCTGGCCGACAAGACGCAGTCCGTGCCCGAAAATACCGACGCAAAGCTGAATACGAATACCTACGCACGCCAGGGCTATGTCTTTGACGCGTGGTATACTTCCCCCGACGGCACCGGTGACAGATACGAGGACGGAGGCACCATCCCGGCCGATAAGGTTGAGAACGATATTGAACTCTACGCCCACTGGATCGGCCCCGTGGAAATCAGCGGCAGCTCAAGCGAAAAGGAAAGCTACGGCTATGTTGGAGAGACCTTAACCTGCTCAGTCGCACCGACGGAAAAAATTTCTCACCAGTGGGTCTATAAGGATGCTCTCACCGATGCCTCATGGAAAAAAATCTCCGGTCAAACCTCACAGACCTTTACTCCCACCTCTGCTTACAACGGAAAGTATATTGCCTGCGCAGCTGTCACAGAGGATACCGAGGGCGAGGTTAAAAATATTCTCAGTATCAATAATAAACAAATCACGAACAAGCTTACCGGTGTCTCTTTCAAACAGGATCTTATTGATGTCGTGAATGAACAGGCCGTCAGCACCTATGCGCAGCCCGGTCAAATCCAGGGTGTCACCAAAAACATGCAGTATTCCACGGACGGCGGATACTCTTGGAGTGATGTCACCAACGTAAGTGATGCCGGTGTAATGTCGGTTTTGAAGCCCGGCACGTACATATTCCGCATAAAAGGGACCACTATTGAGTCTGATCCCGTCGTGATTGACAGGTGGTTTACCTTCAGCTATACGACTTCCAATACGACATCTACCTCCACTTCAAGCTCCGGCAACACAAGCTCAAGCACCGGCAGCGGCACCGTTCAGCTCCAGTGGAATGGAAAATCCATGCCGACGAACACATCGCCCACGACGACCAGTCCGAATGTCGTGAAGTATTCCGGCGGGACCAATATGTGGTTGGTAAGAGAAGGCGCGGATGATGTCATCACCATGACGATCCGTCCTTCCTCCGGCAGCTATGGACATTGGTGCATCAATGGAGGCAGTTACAATAACATTGCTTCAGCATCAACGATCAATATAAGTCCTGTAAACGAACCAAAAGTATACACGATTGTTTTTAACCGATTACCAAACTCTATTACCGAGGAGATTGTTGCTGAAATCAACGAGACAACTTTCCCTGATCCGTCATTTCGGAATATCGTTCTGGAACGCTATGACCGCAACAGAGATGGTATGCTGTTTGAATCCGAAATCGACTCCACAAAAACTCTGTCATGCCCGTTTGAGGGTATCAATTCTCTGCGCGGTATTGAGTGTTTTACGGAATTGACAACACTCTACTGTTCCGACAACAATCTGACCGAGCTTGATTTGAGTGCGTGCAAGTCTCTGACAAATTTGAACTGCCAGGGAAACTACCTGACACAACTTGATTTGAGCAATTGTCCGGAATTGAGAAAGCTCATTTGCTCCGGCAACACACTGAAAGCTCTTGATGTCAGCAATTGTCCGGTGCTGGCTTCTCTTGATTGTTCGTCCAATGTGTTATCTCAGCTTACGCTTCAAAACAATGCCGCTCTTACGACATTGAATTGCAGCAATAACAATTTGACCAGCCTGGACCTCACAGGGAATCCGGCGCTGAACTCCCTGATTTGCACGGGGAATGCATTAAAGAATGTAACACTTGCGGAGAATGCCGCACTGGTTGTGCTGAACTGTAGCGGAAATCTGCTTTCAAGCCTAGAATTGGGAGACCACTCGGCTTTGAGAAATTTGCGGTGCAGTGGGAATCTGCTGACGGAGCTGGACCTGAGCGGCGCGCCTGTGCTCAACAATTTGGAATGCCAGGGGAATCGTCTTAACAGTCTTTTCGCTGCCAATTGCGATGCACTCAGTAGCATAAATTGCGCAAACAATTTGCTCGATCAACTGAGCGTTTCAGGCTGTTCGGTATTGAAAACGCTGCATTGTGAACAAAACCAGCTCACCACTCTTGATCTGAACGATTGCGGTTCCCTGAAAACACTTTTCTGTTATGACAATAACATTTCAAATCTTGATTTGAGTGATTGCCCGATCCTTGTGGAGCTGGTAGAAAGCAGAGAACCTGTTATAACAGGTACATGGGTCACTTACGGAGAAATGAACGAAGTGTATGGAGGCCCTGTTCTTCGCTGCGATAATATCGTTGAGCTGAACACCCGCTCAAGCATTGAAGATCTAACCCCCGACCTCATCCTACCATCCTCCCTTACCGCCATCGAAGACGAAGCGTTCAGCGGCGGGGCATTTACCTACGTGGTGCTCCCGGACGGGGCGGCGTCCATCGGGCGGCGGGCCTTCGCGGATTGCCCGAAGCTTGCATATATCTACATCCCGGCAAGCGTTGCGAGCATCGACGAGAACGCCTTTGACGGGGTGGAGGACTTGACGATCTTCGGCGCTCCCGGCAGCGCGGCCGACGAATATGCCGGCCTGCACGGCTTCACCTTCGCAGCGCAATAATCGAGGGATCTTTCACACAAAGAAAACAGCATTCGCAGTACCTTGCAGCACGTAAATCTTTACGTGTCATCCTGAGCGTCAGCGAAGGATCTACCCCTGTATTATGAGGGGACAAAAGATTCTTCGCTTCGCTCAGAATGACAAGCTTTAAGCGTTGCAGGGTATTGCGGAGCATCTATCCAAACCCCGCAAACACATAAAGCCCCCGGCGCGTACTCGTTCGTATGCGCCGGGGACAAGCTGTTCCAACCGGAGGAATCACCATGTTTTTCTTCAACAGAGAGAATATCAACGACCTGGTCGCGGAGTGCCGCGGCACCGAGGGCGCGGTTTTGCTGGACGTGCGCGAGGCCGACGAATTTCACGCCGGGCATATCCCGGGGGCGGTGAACGTGCCGCTGTCAGCGATCAGCAGCATCGACATCCCGAAGGACCGGCCCCTCTATGTCTACTGCCTGCGCGGCTCGCGGAGCAAATCGGCCGTCGGGGCGCTCAGAAAAATGGGTTATACCGACGCAAAGAGCATCGGCGGCATCCTGGCCTACAAGGGCGAACTTGAGAGGTGAAAGCGTAACATGTCTGTCATACGTTCCTTTGTTCGGCGGGAGCCGGTGCTGCTGATCGCCGCCCTTGCCGCCCTTGTGACCTGCTTCTTTGTCCCGCCCGACGCGGGCTACCTCGGCTACCTGGATCTACGCACGCTCGCGCTTCTCTACTGCCTTATGACCGTGGTCAACGGCTTTCGCAAGGCGGGACTCTTTGCCCACCTGTCCCACATCCTGTGCGAGAAGGCGGCAAACCTCCGCCTGATCGCGCTGCTGCTCGTGATGCTCTGCTTTTTCAGCGCCATGCTCATCACAAACGACGTGGCTCTGCTGACCTTCGTGCCCTTCGCGGTGGTGGTCATGGGCATGGCGCACCACCAAAGGGAGCTCATACTGGTCGTGGTGCTCCAGACCGTGGCGGCAAATCTCGGCAGCATGCTCACGCCCGTGGGCAACCCGCAGAACCTGTACCTGTATTCCCGCTACGATATGGGTTTCGGCGAGTTCTTTGCCGTGACCGGGCCGATCTGGCTGCTGTCATTGATCCTGCTGCTTCTGTCCTGCCTGTTATTAAAACCCGAGCGGCTGGAGCTCTTTCTGGGCGAAGCGCCGGGCATGGACCGCCGGGCGCTGCCGGTGTATGCGGCGCTGCTCGCGGTGTGTCTGCTCGTGGTGGTGCGGGTGCTGCCGTGGTACTGGATGCTCGGCATCGTGGTCCTGGTCCTGCTTTTCTATGACCGGAAGATCCTCTTGAAGGCGGACTTCATGCTGCTGCTTACCTTTGTTGCTTTCTTCGTCTTCTCCGGAAATCTGTCGCGCATGCAGAAGGTGGCCGACGCGATCCGCGGCCTTATGACCGGGCGGGAGTTTCTCTCGGCCCTGCTTGCAAGCCAGGTCATCAGCAATGTCCCGGCGGCGCTGCTGCTGTCGGGCTTTACCGATCAGGCTCACGCGCTGCTGCTGGGCGTGAACGTCGGCGGCCTTGGCACTCCGATCGCAAGTCTCGCAAGCCTCATCAGCCTCAAGCTCTATTCCCATTCCGAGCACGCCCACACCGGGCGCTTCCTGGCTGTCTTTACCGCGTTCAACCTCGGATTTCTTCTGCTGCTGTCGGCGGTGTCGCTTGCGCTGCTGCACTGAACGAATAAAAACAGCATATATGACTGTCGGATTATTTTGTAATCAGGCAAAAAAAGCTGAAATAACCATAGACATTTTTGTTAAATCATGCTAAAATATTTCAAGAATTGAAGTATGCTTATTGTACATTTAACCATATATTACTAGTCATACGTAAAAACCACATTAAAGGATAATGTATATGAGATCCGCAATTGCACTCGTCATCAGCGTTATAGCCGTTGCCCTGAGCGTCTGCACCAACATTGCGCACCGTTCCGGTCGGGAAATCTCGCATAAACTGGCTCTGCTGCTCACAGCGCTGACCCCGCCGGTACTCGGGAATCTGCTGATTATTATCGCGCACGGCAGACTTCTTGCGACCATCGGCAGCTATATCTATTTTCTGGGTATGGACTATGTGATGTACGCCCTGCTCACCTTTACCCTGAAATACTGCCGTATAAGGACTGTCAGGCCCCTGAGGCTGCGTCTGGTGTACCTGATCCTGGTTTTGGACGGGGTGCAGCTGCTGTGCAATCCCTTCTTTGGTCACGCCTTCGCGCTGGAGGAAATCGTGGCCTACGGCGCGCCCTATTTTCGCCTGGTGCCCCTTGCGGGACAGATGATCCACCGTGTGGTGGATTACGGCATTTTCTTCGCGGTTCTCGCAATTTTCCTGCACAAAACGATCTATTCTCCCCGTATCTATACCGAGCGCTATTCCATCATCCTGGCATCCATGATTTTTACCGGGCTTTGGGAGACCTTCTATATCTTTTCCCGCACGCCGATCGACCGCTCCATGATCGGCTACGGCGTCTTCGGCCTGCTGGTTTTCTACTTCTCCCTGTACTATCGACCCATGCGCCTTCTGGATCACATGCTGGCAAAGGTGGCGTCCGGCTTGAATGAGGCCCTGTTTTTCTTTGACGACGGCGGCCGCTGCGTCTGGGCCAATGAGCAGGCGGAGCGCTTTGCCGGGATCAATGAGGACAACTATGACGACTGCGTCAAAATACTCCAGGCGCTGTTTCCCGGTCTGGACTTGCGCACAAGCGGCTGGGTCCGTGACCATATCAACGGAGAAGGGGAGCAGGCGCAGTATTTTCACATCGAAAAGCACGAGGTCACCGAGGCGCACAACCGCATCGTCGGCTCATATCTCAGCGTAAGAGACGAAACGGTCCAGCAGCGCACACTCCAGCGGGAGCGCTACAACGCCACCCATGACAGCCTGACGGGCCTGTATAACAAGGAGTACCTGTACTACCGCGTGCTTGAAACAATAAAGGATAATCCCGGCAAGGTCTTTTACGTGTCCTATATGGACATCGACAATTTCAAAATGGTCAATGAAGTGTTCGGCCGCGAGTTTGGCGACTTTGTGCTCAGGAGCCTTGCCGACTCGCTGCGGGAAAACCTGCCGCCCGACAGCCTGTACGGGCGCCTCGCCGGGGACTGCTTCGGCCTGCTTTTCACACAGGAGAATTTTGATCCCAACAGAGCCGGGCGCTTCATGTCCAATTTCAAGGTCGAGAGCGGCACGATCGACCATCATCTCATCATCCATCAGGGCGTATACAGGGTCACGGAGCAGGATTTCGATGTTTCCGCCATGTTCGACCGGGCACATATCGCCCAGCTCACCATCAAGAACGAGTACAAGAAGCATCTGGCCATGTACGACGATTCCATGCGTGAGCAGATGGTCTGGGAGCAGCACATCTCGGCCGAGCTTCCCGAGGCGCTGGCCCTCAAGCAGATCTGTCCCTACCTCCAGGCCATGGTCGATACCACGGGCAGAGTCATCGGGTGTGAGGCGCTGGTGCGCTGGATCCACCCGGTGGACGGCTTCCTGCCTCCGAACCGCTTTGTGCCCACCTTTGAGAAAAACGGCATGATCGCGGATGTGGACCGCTTCATGTGGCGCAGCGCCTGTGAGACGCTGGCCCGCTGGAAGAGCATGGGGAACGATGAGCTGTTCATTTCCATCAACATCTCCCCGAAGGACTTTTATTTCATGGATGTCTTTGCCGAGCTCAAGGGCGTCGTCGAGGAGTACGGCGTAGACCCGGGCCGTCTGCGCATTGAGATCACCGAATCCACCATGATGACCGACAGTGAAAAGCGCATCGCCATCCTCCAGAAGCTTCGCGGCGCGGGCTTCCTGGTGGAGATGGACGATTTCGGCAGCGGCTATTCCTCTCTGAACATGCTCAAGGACATGCCGGTGGACGTGCTCAAGATCGACATGGTCTTCCTCAACGAGACAAAGGACATCGTGAAGTCGCAGACCATTCTGCACAATATTCTGAACATGTCGAACGATTTGGGCATCCTGCCGCTGACCGAAGGTGTGGAGACCGAAAAGCAGTACCGCACGCTCTCCGGCATGGGCTGCAAGCTGTTCCAGGGCTACTATTTTGCAAAGCCCATGCCCGTGCAGCAGTTTGAAGAGCTGTTCCTGCGCGGCGGAGATGATGTGAGGGTGAAGACAAAAAACGAAAGCATATGAGCCACACATAAGAAAAAAGGCACAGGCGAAATGCCTGTGCCTTTTTTGATACGCTGCTTATCCGAGATAAGGATCGCGACCGGGCCAATACGGGTTCTGATTCTGCTGCTTGAGAATATAGTTGACAAGCTGCTGGATGGAGTAGGGGTCATAACCGGCCGCGCGCAGGCGGTTGATGCGGTCCTGGCCGTTGCCGTAGCGCCCGTCGATGACGTCATATGCAACCTGGATATCGCTCTGACGGCCGCCTGCTATCTTCAGCAGTTCTTCGTCGTTGATCTTGTTGATATCGCTCATATTATTTCCCTCCTTGTTTTGTCGGTGGCCCCATTATAGCATCCGGCGCACCGCATGTCCAGAGACCGGGGAAAGACTTAAGGATTCTTCATATTAGAACCTCATGAAAACCATTATTCCATGAATGGTTTTCATAGCGCCATAAGGCACGCAGAGGTTCTATACGGGACGTGTTTTCAGCGTTTCGCGCTGAAAACGCCGCAGGAACTGCGGCTTTCTTGATTAACGTATTGAATCAAGAAATCGTATCAGAAGCTGGAAATGCCGTAGCTGTTGACCAGCGCGTCGATCTTTTTGCCCTCCCGGCACAGGGGGCACTGGTTGGACGGCAGGCACTGATAGCCCTCAAGCTGGGCGGAGCGGAAGATGGAGATCACGGGCTGGCCCGCGCACTCGTCCAGGCACGAGAAAATGCTGCACGCGCCCATGCACGCGCCGCCGTAGTAGTGAATGGTCTCAATGGCGGACTGCACGGTCCCGCCGGTGGTCACCGATGCCGCCAGGACCAGGACACGGCGGTTGCGGATCAGATGGGCGGTATTCTCACGGAAGATCATCTGACCGGCGGAGGTATACTCCGGCGTCACGACATACATGGTGTTATGCTCGTTGGTGGTGCGGATGCCTGCGGCGGTCATCTCCTCAGCCAGGCACGCGCCCAGTACCTCGGTCCCGTCCAGGCACAGCACCGTGTCGATGATGAGCGAATGGTTGAGCTTGATGACCAGCTCCTGCGCCGCCTGCCGGGCCTCGGCCAGGCGGTGCTTGGTATAGGTCATGTCGATGTAGTAGTTGATGTGGCTGTGGTTTGTGGCAAAGTGCCCCTTGGCAATGCGCAGGGGAATGCGGCTGTACTCGCTGTGGAAATGGATCGTCGGAATGACCATGTTGTTCGCTCCCTTCTTTTTGCGAAAACGCTGAATCAATCGCCGCACACGTCTTGACGGTGTATTTTCCGTCATACTTCGTCTCAAAACCTTGAAATACACAAAGTATTCCTGCGGTTTTTCGCCTTCGTCTGGCGAAAAATCCACTCGCCAATCCGTATACTTCGATCAATTCAGCGCTTTCATAATATAGATTCGTAAAAAAACACAGCTTCGGAAATCCACAAAAACCATTCCGCGCTTTACGCGTTGAGGGCGCGGATGATCTCGGGCAGCTTTTCGTCCACCACATCATTATCCAGCTGGCAGGTGCCGGCGTTGTGGTGCCCGCCGCCGCCGTACTTGAGGCAGAGCTCGCCGATATCGACCTTGGAGCCCCTGTTGACGATGGACTTGCCGATCATGACGGCGGTGTTCTGCTTGCGGAAGCCCCAGGCCACATGGACGGAAATCTGCGTCTCGGGGTAGAGGGCGTAGATCATGAAGCGGTTGCCCGCGTGGATGACCTCCTCGTTTCTCAGGTCGAGCACGACCACCTTGTCGTACACCTTCGCAATGCGCTGAAGCTGGGCCTTGAACTGCTCGGCCTGGTCAAAGTAGAGATCCACACGCTCCTTGACGTCGGGCAGCTCCAGGATCTCGTCGATGTTATGCTCAAGGCAGTAGTCAATGAGCTCCATCATCAGATCATAGTTGGAGATGCGGAAATTGTGGAAGCGGCCGAGACCGGTGCGCGCGTCCATCAAGTAGTGCAGCAGCACCCAGCCGGAGGGGTTGAGGATCTCGTCCATGGTGAAATCCGCGCTGTCGCCCTTGTCGACGGCCTCCATCAAATCATCGGAGATGCGGGGAAAGGCCTCCTTGCCGCCGTAGTAGTCATACACCACGCGGGCCGCGCTGCGGGCGTTGGGGTCGATGATGAGCTTGCCGTCGGTCTCGATGGCCTTGAGACGGTCGACCTCGGATTCGTGGTGGTCAAAGGCGATGGACACCCGGGGATCGTAGGGAAGGTTGGTGGTGATGTCGTTCTTGGAAAGCTCGATCTTCCCGTCCTGTACGTCCTTGGGGTGGACAAATTTGATCTCATCTATCAGCCCCAGCTCCTTGAGCATCATCGCGCAAGCCAGGCCGTCAAAATCGCTCCTGGTGACAAGGCGTCTTACCTGTTGTTCCATAGATGAATCCTCCTGTGAATCTTATATTTATTTGGGATTATCCCAACAAACTGCCTTTTGTCCCCAAAAGGCGATGCTTGCGGGTAAAGTGTATAATGCTAGTCAAATCGTAATGCTTTAATTCTTCTGTATAGTTTTTGAGGTTGAGTTAAAGCCTTGTTTACAGAAATAAATAAAGCATTTTCATCAAAAGAAATGGATATAAACACATTAGCAATTCCAGTAGTGACTAGCTGTTCAAAAGAATGATGTAAATAAATATCTTCGTTTGTCGGATCAAGTAAATTTATCATAAAGATATTCTCTGGATCTTCGCTGATTGCTTTTTCCAAAACACTCTCGAACAAATTATTAGGTAAAACCACTGAGACTTCATAATGATTTGCAACATGCTGTTTTACAAAGAATTTCAATCCTTGATTTTTTATATATGATAGCAATAAACAATCATTCGATAAAGAATCAATTGTCATAGCAATCCAGTTGCAGTCTAAAATATTAACTAATCTAGTGATATTATTAACCGTGCATTTAACTCCTGAAATCCAAATACTTGCGGGATTCAATAAAAGCTGTTTTGAAATTCTAATCACGAATAATACCTCCCAAGAAGCCAGAAACCAAAGTGCCAATTGGGATATGATAATTCACAGCCTTTGATAATTGGATATTAATGTGGAACAGGCTTTTGCTACCAACATCAAATCTAATGTTTTCATGTTTGCTCCCAATTTTCAATAGCATTCCTCCTGCTTCATATCCCTTAGGGTGATTAGGAGATAACACACGTACTTTATTGCCAATAGTTAATCCCCCATTTCTTCCCGTATGAACTCCTGCATTATATGTTGCTATTATAACACAGGCCATCTTGACTCTGCAATATTTTTCCGCAGGAAATACAAAACGGTATGGTGAGGAACCATACCGTTTGTAAAGAATGATTATTCTGCCTTGATATCGTCGGCGATGGCCTGGGCCAGGGCTTCCAGCTCGTCCATCTGTGCGTCGGTAAGGGCGGACTTGAGAGACACCTTCTGCTCATAGAACTCGATGCCCTTGAGTCCGGACAGGATCTCGGTCATGGCCTTGCCGCTGGTTGCGGCCCAGGAGCCGTTCTCGATCAGCGCCACCTTGCGGTTTTGCAGATTGTGGGCGGCAATGTCGTGCAGCAGGGTCTCCATCGTCACGAACACGCCCGCGTTGTAGGTGGTGGCGGCAAAGACCAGGTGGCTGCAGCGGAAGGCGTCGGAGACAATGTAGCTTGCCGGGGTGACGGAGGTATCGTACATGCGCACCTTTACGCCCTTTTCGCACAGCTTCGCTGCCAGGATGTTGGCGGCGTTCTCGGTGTGGCCGTAGACAGAGGCGTAGGCCAGCAGCACGCTCTTTTCCTCGGGGACATAGCCGGACCAGAGCAGGTATTTTTCCACATACTTGTCAAAGTCCCTGCGCCACACAAAGCCGTGCAGCGGGCAGACAAGCGCGATGTCGAGCTTGGCGGCCTTCTTCAGAACCGCCTGTACCTGCGGGCCGTATTTGCCCACGATGTTCGTGTAGTAGCGCCGCGCCTCGTTCAGGTGCTCGGCGAAGAAATCGACCTCGTCGGCAAAGAGACGGCCGTTGAGTGCGCCGAATGTGCCGAAGGCGTCGGCGGTGAAGAGGGTCTTCGCGGTCTCGTCATAGCTCATCATAACCTCGGGCCAATGGACCATGGGGGCCATGATGAAGCTGAAGCTGTGACGGCCGGAGGAGAAGCTGTCGCCCTCCTTGACGATCTGGAAGCGCTCGGTCAGGGGAGCGGGGAAGAACTGGGCGATCATGGCCTTGATCTTGGCGTTGCAGATCACGGTGACCTCCGGGTAGCGCTGCAAAACCAGCTCAAGCGTCGCGGCGTGGTCCGGCTCCATGTGGTGGACGACGAGGTAGTCAAGGCTCCGCCCGCCCAGCGCATGGGCGAGGTTTTCAAGGAACACGCCGTACACGGCTTTGTCCACGGTGTCAAACAGCACCGTCTTCTCATCGAGCAGCAGATAGGAGTTATAGGAAACGCCGTCGGGCACGCCGTAGACACCCTCAAAGAAGGGCAGCCGCCGGTCGTCCGCGCCGACCCAGATCAGATCATCGGTAACTTTTCTTGTGCAGTACATAAGGTACGCTCCTTTGTCATTTTATTGCTTTCCTATTATACGTGGGAAAGCGTTCGCTTGCAAGAGGGAAAAACGACTTTTCTCTTTATATAGTGAAACTTTTCTCTTTATATAGTGAAAGTCATCTTGTTTTTGCTGAAGCTTTGTGTTATGATATGGTTTACGATAATTCCGTATACAGAAAAGAGGTGCGGCAATGACGATATGGAACGCGGTCCTGCTGGGACTGATACACGGGATCGCGGAATTTCTGCCGGTCTCCAGCTCGGGGCATTTTTCGATTGTCAATAACCTCTTCAAGCTCTCCGACCTGTCGCAGGGACACATGCTGTTCCAGGCCCTGCTGTATCTTGCGTCCATGGCGGCGGTCATGATCGTCTACTGGCCGGAGATCTGCGCCATGTACTGGGAGCTTATTTCCCTGGCGGGCTTCGGCCCGCTCGCCGGGCAGGAGAAGGAGCGCTATCCCGCGGCGCGCTGCTTTTTGATGCTGGTGCTCGGCACGCTGCCGCTGTTTCTGGCCCTGCCCATCAACAGCCGCATGGGCGTCTTGAACGGGCGCAACATCTTCATCGGCATCATGCTCATCATGACCGGCTGCATCCTCTATATTTCGGACAGGATGCTCCCCGGCAGGAAAAACCTCAGCAGCATGACGATCTTTGACGCGCTCATCATCGGTCTGTGCCAGAGCGTGGCGACCATCCCGGGCCTTTCGCGTTCGGCCGTGACGATCACGGCGGGCATGGCGGTGGGCCTGCGGCGGGATTTCGCCGTGAACTTTTCGTTCCTGCTGAGTATCCCCGCGGTCTTCGGCGCGGCGATCCTCGCCTTCATAGACGCGCTGCGCGACGGGATCGACTGGTCCTGTGTCCCGGCCTATCTGGTGGGTACGGCTGTGGCCCTGGTCGCGGGCGTTTTATCCATCCATCTGATGCGCTACATCGGGAAAAAGCGCAGATTCGGCGGCTTCGCCTATTACTGCTGGGTGATCGGCGTGCTGTCCATCATCCTCTATCTTATCTTTTGATCCGGAAAGGATAGCAATCCATGGCACAAAGTAAAAGCACAAGCAAGAAAACAACAAGCAAGACCAAGGCAGCTTCGCCCGCCAAAAAGCGGACCGCCCGCGCCGAGCCCATGACCCCGCCGGAGCCTGTCGTACCCATACGGCGCGAGATCGGCGGCGTGTTCTTTCTGTTCCTGACCCTGGTCATCGTCATCAGCTACTTTAAAAACGAGGGCGCCTTCGTCCAGTTCTTCTCCGATCTGGTCAAGGGCTTTGTGGGCTGGGGCTACTGGATCTCCGCGCCGATCTTCCTCGTGGTCGCCTACATCCTCTTTTTCCACAAGGGGAGACCGGTTGCTCTGCGCTGCTTCTGCGCGCTGCTGATCCCCGTCTTTGTGGCCGCTCTGGTGAGCCTGTTTGAAAACCCCTTCGATTTCAGCCGCGCCGACTTCATGTCCATTGCCGATCTGCTCTTTGACTACGGCAAGAAGCTCGAAAGCGCGGGCGTCTTCGGCGGCCTGCTGGCCTACGCGCTGGAAAGTGCGCTGAGCATCTACGGGGCCGTGCCGGTCCTCATCGTGCTGACCATCGTGTGCGGGGTCTACGCCTTCAGCGGCAGTATGAAGAAGACCGCCGACAAGGTAGCCGACCGGGTGAAGATCCAGATGTCGGCCCAGTATGATCCCAGCATGTACGAAAACTCCCTCACGCCCATCACCGCAGTCACCGGGAGCCTGCCGGTGAACAAGCGGAAGATCGAGCGCGTTGACCGCGGCGCCTACAGCGCCGATATCCCCCTCGGGGAGGACGACGCCATGAGTCTGCTCGAAAGTGCCGCACCCGTGAAGGAGGAGGTAAAGCCCCGCCGTCCCAAGCCGAAGATCACTGTCGTGAGTGAGAAGGCCACTGCCGATGTCGCGCCGCTGACCGCCGAGGAAGCCGCCGTCATCGCGGGCGTTGACATCGACACCTTCGACGAGCCCAAGCCCGCGCCCAAGCCCAAAAAGGCCGAAAAGCCCGTGAGCGTCAAGCCGATGCCCCGCGTCACCACCGTCTCCGCCGAGATCTCCGATCCGCCGAAAATCCAGAAGCTCAGCCGCGACGAACTGAACGCCGAGACCCAGGCGATGGCCAACGCCATCAACGCCACCGAGGACGCGCCCGATTACGTCTTCCCGCCGGTCGAGCTTTTACGAAGCGGCACCGCCGCCTCGGGCGACAGCCGGGAGGAGATCCTGGTCAACAAGGAGCGTCTCGAAGGCGCGCTGCACAGCTTCGGCATCGCGTCCAATATTGTCGGCGTAACGCGCGGACCCACCGTGACCCGCTATGATATCGAGCTTGAGCAGGGCGTCAAGCTCTCCAGAGTCACCAATCTCGCGGGCGACCTGGCCCTGGCCCTCGGCGTGGTGAACGTGCGTATCGCACCCATCCCCGACAAGATTTCCACCGTGGGCATCGAGGTGCCAAACAAGATCGTCAGCACCGTCTGCCTGCGCGACATCATCGACACCCCCAAATTTGTGAACGCCAAGTCCAAGCTGAGCTTTGCCATCGGCAAGGACATCAGCGGCGAGGGTATTGTCGGCAACATTGCAAAGCTGCCGCACATGCTCATTGCCGGCACCACCGGCTCCGGCAAATCGGTGTGCATGAACTCGCTGATCCTTTCGCTTCTCTATAAGGCGCGGCCCGACGAGGTCAAACTTATCATGATTGACCCGAAGATGGTCGAGCTCGGCGTCTATAACGGCATTCCGCACCTCTATGTCCCTGTCGTCACCGACCCGAAGAAGGCTGCCGGCGCGCTCCAGTGGTCGGTCGTCGAGATGCTCAAGCGCTACCGTCTCTTCTCCGAGATCGGTGTGCGAGACCTGGAAAACTACAACAAGCACTGCCGCACGCAGGGGGAACCCACGCTGCCGCAGGTCGTGATCGTGATCGACGAGCTGGCGGATTTGATGATGATCGCCTCCAAGGACGTGGAGGAGAGCATCTGCCGCGTTGCCCAGATGGGACGCGCCGCCGGCATGCACCTCGTCATCGCGACCCAGCGTCCGTCCGCCGATGTCATCACCGGCCTCATGAAGGCGAACATCCCGTCCCGTATCGCCTTTGCCGTCTCGTCCACGCTTGAAAGCCGCATCATCCTTGACCAGGGCGGCGCCGAAAAGCTCATCGGCATGGGCGACATGCTTTTCTCTCCCGTCGGCATCGGCAAGCCCATCCGCATTCAGGGCGCCTATGTCTCCGATGAGGAGCGCGAGGAGGTCATCCAGTTCATCAAGGAGAACACGGGTGAGAGCCAGCGCAACTCCGAGATCGAGGACTTCATGAACAAGGCCGCCGAGGATAAGGGCGGCTCCGGCGATTCCGGCTCCTCCGCCAAGGAGGACAAGGGCGGCGGCTCCGGCTATGACGAAATGCTGCCCCAGGCGGTGGAGGTGGTGCTGGAAACCAAGTCCTGCTCCGTGTCCATGCTCCAGCGCCGCATTAAGCTCGGCTACTCCCGCGCCGCGCGCATCGTCGACCAGATGGAGGAGCTGGGCGTCGTCGGCCCCTACGAGGGGGCAAAGCCGCGCTCCGTCATCGTCGACCGCGACGGCTGGAACGAGATCGCCGCCCAGTACGGTCTGGGCGGGGACGACATGGCCCTCGCCGCCGAGATGAACGAGAATGGCGGAGATTTTGAGAATTGAAATAGAACTTTCGACGCCGTCATTGCGAACCAGTGACCGATGTCACTGGTGTGGCAATCCGTTTCTCCCAGCGGCCAGGTACGATCTCAAAAAGGCAGAGGTGCCTCCGGCGGGCGGATTGCCACGTCACCAGTGTGCGCACTGGTTCCTCGCAATGACAGATCATAGAATCAACATTTCCTGAAAGGGGCGTAAAACGCCCCTTTCTTTTGGAGGAAGGCCTATGGAAACCCTGTTTCCACAGTTAAGCGAAAAAGAAGCAAACCAGATCAACATGCTGGCCCTGGCCCACGTCGGGGACGCGGTGTATGAACTTTTGGTGCGCTCCATGCTCTGCCGCGAGAAGAATGCCCCCGTCATGCAGCTGCACAGGCTTACGGTCGAGCGCGTGCGTGCCGAGGCCCAGGCCGAGGCGGTGCAGAAGCTCCTGCCGATACTTTCGGACGAAGAGCTTGCGGTCTATAAGCGCGGGCGCAACACCAAGGTAAACTCCGCGCCGCATCACGCGGATATCGCCCAGTACCACGCTGCCACGGGGCTCGAGGCTCTGTTCGGCTGGCTGTACCTGACGGGGAAGACCGGGCGGATCGAAGAACTCTTCACCGCCATCACGGAGGGATGAACCATGCCGCTTGACGCCATCTGCCTGTCGGCTCTGACAAGTGAACTATCCGAAAAGCTCTCCGGCGCGAAGATCGACAAAGTAAATCAGCCGGAGCGCGACATGGTCCTCCTGTCCATGCGCGGCAGGGGCGAGAACCTGCGCCTGCTCATCGCAGCCGGCACGGGCAACGCCCGAGTGCACCTGACCAAATCAGGCTTTGAAAACCCTGCCGAGCCGCCCATGTTCTGCATGCTGCTCAGGAAATATCTCACAGGCGCGCGCATCCTCTCGGTCAAGCAGCCGAAGAACGAGCGCGTACTGAGGCTGGAGCTGGAAACCCGGGACGAGCTGGGCGTGGAGGGGCACAAGACCCTCATTGCCGAGCTCATCGGCCGCAGCGCAAACCTTATCCTGGTGGACGGTGAGGGGCGCATCCTTGACTGCATGCGCCGCGTGGATTTCGGCGGGGATGTTGAGCGCCGCATGCTGCCCGGCATGTTCTACCGTGACCCGCCGCCCCAGACCAAGCCCGCCCTGCTGGATACGGACTCCGAGCGCCTTCGCGCCATGATCGACGCCGCCGACAGGACGCGCCCCATCGACAAGTGGCTGCTGGAGAACTTTGCGGGCCTGTCGCCGCTGGTGTGCCGTGAAATGGCCTTCCGCTGCGGCGGGGACTGGATGCTACTGCCCGTGATGCTGGACGCGTTTATCGAGAGCGTCAACGCCGGAGAGCTGCGGCCCTTCCTCTACTATGACGATAAGAAGCCCGCGGAATTCAGCTTCATGCGCCTGACGCAGTACGGGGACTCCCTGCGATGCGAAGAGGCGGAGAGCTTCTCGGAGCTGCTTGACCGCTTCTATACGGGCCGCGACAAGCTGGAGCAGCAGCGTCGGCGCGGGCATGAGCTGTTGAAGACAGTACGCACGGTGCGCGACCGCCAGCAGCGAAAGCTGAATGCTCAGTACGAGGAACTCAAGAAGAGCGAGGACCGGGAGAGCGTCCGTAAGACGGCGGAGCTTATCACCGCAAATCTCTACAAGCTCAAAAAAGGGGACAGCGTGCTGCACTGTCAGGACTATTACGAGCCGGACTGCCCGGAAATCGAGATCAGCCTCGACCCGCTCAAGACCCCGCAGCAGAACGCGGCAGCGATGTTCAAGGATTACAACAAGCGCAAGGCAGCCTCCGAGCATCTGACAAAGCTCATCGCCGAGGGCGAGGCAAAGCTTGACTATCTCAACAGCGTTCTGGAGCTGATCGGCGCTGCCGAGAGCGAAAAGGACCTGGCCGATCTGCGCCGGGAGCTGGTCGATACCGGCTATATCAGGGCAGCCGCCGGAAAAAAGCGAGAGAAGGTCAAGGCCCAGGCGCCGCTTCGCTTCCTGTCTTCGGACGGCAGGGAAATCCTGGTCGGGCGCAGCAACCTCCAGAACGACGAGCTGACCACCAGGCTGGGCCGCCGCACGGATTACTGGCTCCACACCCAGAAAATCCACGGCAGCCATGTCCTCATCCGCTGCGAAGGCGAGGAGCCTTCCGAGACCTGTATCCGGGAGGCGGCAGTCATCGCGGCCTGGTATTCCCAGGGGCGCGGGGGCGGCAAGATCCCGGTGGACTATACCATGCTCCGCTTTGTGCGCAAGCCATCCGGCTCCCTGCCCGGCAAGGTGATCTACACCGACTACAAAACGATCATGGTCGAAAGTGACGAGGAGCTTGTAAACAGGCTTCGTGTGAAATAATAATTCGTCCCGCTGATTTACAGCGGGACGAATTATGTTCAGTGGATTTCGTGCTTGCCTGCCTGAGCTTCCTTTTTGCCAAATTCCCACTCGTACCAGGTCTGCGGGAGCTTTTTGGCGATCAGCACCGCAAGGATACCGGCGAGGATGCCGATGATCACGCCGCCCAGCACATCGCTCGGGAAGTGGACGCAGAGATAGATGCGGGCAAGGCCCATCAGGATCGCAAAGGTCAGCGCCAGGAACTTTAGCCGCTTGTTGCCGAGGATAAATACCGGCGTCATGCAGTCGAAGGCGGCGGTGGTATGACCGGACGGGAAGCTCTTGTCGCTTTCCACATTCTGCCCGACTTGAAGCCAGTACTGGTAGAAGATGCTTGACTGATCTACATACGGGCGGGGACGGGCGACCCAGGGCTTGATGATCAGGTTGGTAAAAACAGCGCCGATGGCAAGTCCCAGGCACATGGCGGTGCCGAAGCGGCGCGTGGGGCGATAGAGCATCAGAAGCAGCGACATGATGATCAGACAGATGCCGCCCTTGCCGATGAAGGAGATGCCCTCAAAAAACGGTGTAAAGAATGCGCCGCCGATTTCATAGAGCTTATGAACGGCGGCGGTGACGGATACATCAAAGCCTGCAAAGGTCTGATTGATCCATTGTGCGGGAGCGGAAATTTCCATGGCAGTTACCTCGCAAATTTGATATAAACAGTTTATCACAGCTTTCGGCAAAATACCAGCGTATTTTGTATAGCGGGCGAAAAAATGCAGATGATAGAAAAGATCAATGTTTGGAGGAACAAGGTATGAAACGAACCGCATTTTCTGTCGCCGCGCTGAGCCTGCTGTTTCTGTTCGGCTTCAGCCTCTCGTCCCGTGCCGAGGCGGGCAGCGCGCCGACAGCCGATAACCTGGAGCTCACCACCCGGCGCAATGTCCCGGTCGAAGCGAGGCTCACCGCCCGCGACCCGGACGGCGACATCGTGAGCTTTGAGATCACCACCGATCCCGTCAAGGGCGACATCGTATTGAAGGATGACGGCGTCATTGTCTACACCCCGCGCCGCGATAAAAAGGGGCGGGACTACTTCGGCTATCGCGCCAAAGATGCCGAAGGCAATGTCTCACAGGAGGCCACCGCGATCATCAGAATAGAGAAATAACCGCAGCCGGGCAATACCCGGCTGTTTTTGCGCTTTTCGTACCCGGCTGTTTTTGCGCTTTTCGCGTCTTGTGAAACTGGGGAAACTATGCTATAATTTTATAATACGTATTTCTATTCACAGGAGCGACTATGGATCACTTCAAGTTAGTTTCGGATTATCAGCCCACGGGCGACCAGCCCGAAGCGATCGACGCGCTGGTCAGCGGCATAGAAAACGGCATCGACGAACAGGTGCTGCTGGGTGTCACCGGCTCGGGCAAGACCTTCACAATGGCAAACGTCATCGCGCGCTTAAACCGCCCAACGCTGGTGCTGGCCCACAACAAGACCCTGGCGGCCCAGCTTTGCTCAGAATTCAAGGAGTTCTTCCCGGAAAACGCCGTGGAGTACTTTGTCTCCTACTACGACTATTACCAGCCGGAGGCCTACATCCCCCACACCGACACCTTCATCGAAAAGGACTGCTCCATCAACGATGAGATCGAGCGCCTGCGCCACAGCGCTACCTCCAGCCTTTTCGAGCGGCGGGACGTGATCGTGGTGTCCTCGGTGTCCTGCATCTACGGTCTGGGCGACCCGATCGACTACGCCAACATGGTCATCTCCCTGCGCCCGGGTCAGACACGGGACTTTGACGAGCTGCTCAAAAAGCTCGTGGAGATCCGCTACGAGCGCAATGACATCGCCTTCGAGCGCAACAAGTTCCGCGTCCGCGGCGACACCCTGGAGATCTTCCCGGCCTACTCCAACGACAAGGCCATCCGCGTGGAGTTTTTCGGCGACGAGATCGACCGCATCAGTGAGATCAACGTGGTCACCGGGACGGCGACACGGTATGTGAACCATGTCGCCATCTATCCCGCGAGCCACTATGTCACCACCAAAGAAAAGATGGCAAGCGCCATCGAGCGCATCCGGGAGGAATGCGACGAGAGGGTCAAATACTTTACCGATAACGGCAAGCTCCTGGAGGCCCAGCGCATCCGCCAGCGCACCGACTACGATATCGAGATGATGCAGGAGCTGGGCTACTGCACCGGCATCGAAAACTATTCCCGCGTCATCTCGAACCGCGCTCCCGGCAGCCCTCCCATGACGCTGCTGGACTATTTCCCGAAGGACTTCCTGCTTTTCGTGGATGAAAGCCACGTCACCCTTCCCCAGGTGCGCGCCATGTACCGGGGCGACCGGGCGCGGAAGGAGTCTCTGGTGGACTTCGGCTTCCGCCTGCCCTCGGCCTTCGATAACCGTCCCCTCAAGTTTGACGAGTTTACCCAGCGCATCCATCAGCGTGTCTATGTCTCGGCTACCCCCGGCGACTACGAGAAGGAGCACGCCGGGCAGATCGCGGAGCAGATCATCCGCCCGACCGGTCTTCTGGACCCGGAAATCTTTGTGCGTCCCGTGGAGGGGCAGATCGACGATCTCATCGGTGAGATCAACAACAAGATCGCCAAGGGCCAGCGCACCCTGGTCACGACGCTTACCAAGAAAATGGCGGAGGACCTCTCCGCCTACCTCACCGGCGCGGGCATCCGCTGCCGCTACATGCACCACGACATCAGCACCATCGAGCGCATGGAGATCATCCGGGACCTGCGCCTGGGCGAATTTGACGTACTGGTGGGGATAAACCTCCTCCGCGAAGGGCTGGATATCCCGGAAGTGGGGCTTGTTGCCATACTGGACGCGGATAAGGAGGGCTTTCTGCGCAGCGAGACGAGCCTGATCCAGACCGTCGGCCGCGCGGCCCGCAACGCCGAGAGCTTTGTCATCATGTACGCCGATACCATCACCCCCTCCATGCGCGCCTGCATTACCGAAACCGAGAGAAGGCGCGCCAAGCAGATGGCCTATAACGAGGCGCACGGGATTGTTCCCAAGACCATCGTCAAGAGCGTGCGTGAGCTGCTGGAGATTTCCAGCGATGCGGCTCCCAAGCTCAAGGCGAACGGCGTGAAGATGACCGAACGCGAGCGGAAAGAGGCCATCGCTGTTCTCGAGGCCCAGATGAAGAAGGCGGCCAAGATGCTCGAATACGAGATCGCGGCCCAGCTGCGCGACGAAATCATTCGCCTGCGCGGCACGCCTTAACGGAGGTACGCTATGAAATTAATGATCCTGGACGGCAACAGCATCGTCAACCGCGCCTTCTTCGGCGTACGGCCCCTCAACGCGCCGGACGGCACGCCCACCAACGCTATCTTCGGCTTTTTGAACATCCTCCAGCGCATGCTGGATGAGCAGAAGCCGGACGCTGTCTGCGTAAGCTTTGACCGGCGCGAGCCCACCTTCCGCCACCAGGCCTACGACGGCTACAAGGCCCAGCGCAAGGGCATGCCCGAGGAGCTCGCGGCCCAGATGCCGGTTTTGAAGGAGACCCTGGATGCCATGGGCATCCGCCGCTATGAGCTCAAGGGCTACGAGGCGGACGATATCCTTGGCACCGTTTCTGTAAAATGCGCGGAAAAGGGCTGGGACTGTGTGGTCGTCACCGGCGACAAGGACAGCCTCCAGCTCATCACCGACACCACAACGGTCTGCAACGTCAAGACCCGCATGGGGCAGACGGAAACGATCAACTATACGCCGGAGGTATTCCGCGCGGAATACGGCTTTGACCCGCCGCAGATGGTGGACCTCAAGGCCCTCATGGGCGACAGCTCCGACAACATCCCCGGCGTGCCCGGCGTGGGCGAGAAGACCGCGCTGGAGCTTGTGCGCAAATACGGCACGGTGGAAAACATCTATGCCGATCTCTCCGCCCTGGATATCAAGGAGGGCGTGCGCAAAAAGCTTGCCGCCGGGGAAGAGAGCGCCCGCATGTCCTACTGGCTGGCAACGATTTTGAAGGAAGTCCCCATGGACTTTGACCCCGCGGAAAACCGCTGGGACCATGACTATACCGACGCCCTGTACCCGCTGTTCAAGCGCCTGGGTTTCCAGAAGTTTATCGAGAAATGGGGCGTGCAGGAAGGGGAGACCCAAACTGATGCGATTCAGGGTGCGGCGTTTCCCCATATTGACGTGAGTGAAGCGGAGCTTCCGGCGCTGTTTGAAGCCGTGAAAGCCGCGCCTGTGCTTGCGGTGGACTTCGATGAAAACCTCGACCGGCTTGCGCTCTGTGACGGGAAGACGGTATACACCGCGACATGGAATGCATGCGGCGACGGGTACAATGAGCTTCTGAAAGCGGTATTCAGCCCTGAAAAGCCAAAACTCGGCCACCATGTCAAGGAGCTGATGAATATCCTCGCCCGTGAAAACCTGAGCCGCGAGGGATTTATCTTTGACACGGCGCTGGCAGCCTACCTCCTGGACGCAAACGAGAGCGAGTACCCCCTGGGCCGCGTCACCGCCCGTTACCTGGGCGAGGAGCAGAGCGGCACCCAGGCCATCTTCAATCTCTATCCTGTTCTGCATGAAAAGCTCAAAGAGCTGGACATGGAGAAGCTCTATTATGATATTGAGCTTCCCCTGTGCATGGTCCTGTCCGACATGGAGCAGGCGGGCTTCTACGTTGACCGCAAGGCCCTCTACGATTTCGGCGAGAGTCTGAACGGCGATATTGCCCGCCTGCAGGAGAGCATCTGGCAGCATGCGGGCCATGAATTCAACATCAATTCCCCCAAGCAGCTGGGCGAGGTGCTCTTCGAGGAGCTGATGCTCCCCTCCGGCAAGAAGACCAAGACCGGCTGGAGCACCAACGTGGATGTGATGGAGAAGCTGCGCGGCAAGCACCCCATCGTGGACGAGGTGCTGGAATACCGCACGCTCACCAAGCTCAAATCCACCTATGCTGAGGGCTTATTAAAAGTCATCGGCGAGGACGGGCGCATCCGCTCGAGCTTCCAGATGACCGTCACCGCCACAGGCCGCCTTTCTTCCACGGAGCCGAACCTGCAGAATATCCCCGTGCGCAAAAAGCTCGGCGCCGAGATCCGCAAGATGTTCGTCGCGGGACCCGGTATGGTGCTGGTGGACGCCGACTACAGCCAGATCGAGCTGCGGCTGTTGGCCCACATCTCCGGCGACGAGGCCATGCGTGACGCTTTTTTGAGCGGCGAGGATTTCCACACCGTCACCGCCTCCAAGGTTTTTAATGTCCCCATCGAGAATGTCACGCCCGTTCTCCGCAGCCGGGCCAAGGCCGTCAACTTCGGTATCGTCTACGGCATTTCGGCCTTCTCCCTGGCCCAGGACATCGGCGTGTTCCCAAACGAGGCCAAGGCCTATATGGACGCCTACCTTGACAAGTACCACGGCGTGCGGGACTATATGGAAAAGATCAAAGCCCGGGCAATGGCCGACGGCTATGTGGAAACGCTCTTCCACCGCCGCAGGTATCTGCCGGAGCTCAAAAGCTCCAACTTCAATGTCCGCTCCTTTGGCGAGCGCGTTGCCCTGAACATGCCCGTGCAGGGGACGGCCGCCGATGTCATCAAGCTTGCCATGGTGAACGTCCACCGCCGCTTGCAGGAGGAAAAGCTGGAAGCCAGGCTCATCCTCCAGGTGCACGACGAGCTCATCGTCGAGTGCCCCGAGTCGGAGGCCGAGCACGTGCAGGCGCTTCTGGAGCAGGAGATGGAGAATGCCGTGCACTACTCCGTGCCCCTCATCGCCGAGGCCCATATCGGCCACAGCTGGGCAGAGGCGCACTGATGGAATACAGCATCTGCGACGTCACCGCCGCCCACATCCCGCAGATCGAAGCGCTTGAGCAGCAGTGCTTTTCCATGCCATGGACAGAGGAGCAGCTCAGCCGCCAGCTCAAAGACGCACAGCATGAGTTTATCGCCGCCGTCAGCCCGGAAGGATGCGTCCTCGGCTACGTGGGGATGATGTACGTTCTGGACGAGGGCTATATCTCCAATGTCGCCGTCTCGCCGGAGCTTCGGCGGCAGGGGATCGCGGATGCGTTGATCGACCGTCTGTGCGCGATCTGTGAGACACTGCAACTCAGCTTCATGACCCTGGAGGTCCGCTCCGGGAACGTGCCCGCCATCGCGCTTTACGAAAAGCACGGCTTTCACCGTGTGGGTCTGCGCAAAAACTACTACGAGCGCCCGAAGGAAGATGCGCTCCTTATGACGAAATTCTTTTAACTGCATGTGATAAACGCAATTACTGAACCCCAGAGGAAATACAAATCGTTTTTGAGGGAGCTTTGCTTTCTCAAAAACACCCTAAGCCGACCTATGGGAGGCCTCGCGTCGACCAAACGCGGCGTGTCACGCACCGCCGCGTGCGATAAAAGCGAGTCCTCAACTGCGAACCTTGTTCGCAGTTGAAAATAAATGAATCGAGGCAAACACTTTGAAAATACTTGCATTTGAATCCACCTGTGATGAAACCGCCGTCGCCGTTGTCGAGGACGGCAGAAAGATCCTCACCGATCAGATCCTGTCCCAGGCGTCGCTGCACGCGGTGTATGGCGGCGTCGTGCCGGAGATCGCCTCCCGCTGCCATGTGGAAGCCATCTCTATCCTGTCTCAGCGGGCCATCGAGGCGGCAGGGATCGAGAAAAAGGACATCGACGCGGTCGCCGTCTCCTACGCGCCCGGCCTCATCGGGGCGGTACTGGTGGGCGTGAATTTTGCCAAGGCCTGCGCCTCGGCCCTGAAGGTGCCGCTCATCCCGGTGCACCACATCCGCGGACATATCGCGGCAAACTATCTGGCCTACCCGGAGCTGGAGCCGCCGTTTCTCTGCCTTGCCATCTCCGGCGGCAACTCGCTGCTCGTGGATGTGCGGGACTATACGGATATGAAGATCATCGGCTGCACCCGCGACGACGCGGCAGGGGAGTGCTTTGATAAAACCGCCCGCGTCCTCGGCCTGCCCTATCCCGGTGGGCGACCCATCGAGGAATTGAGTAAGGGCGGGGACGACAGCAAATACATTTTCCCAACCGCCCATGTGGATGGCAGCCCCTACGACATGAGCTTTTCCGGCCTCAAGACCGCGGTAATCAACCTTGTCCACAACGCCGAGCAGAAGGGCGAGGAGATCGACCGCGCGTCCCTTGCCGCCTCCTTTACCAAGGCGGTCAGCGACAGCCTGGTTCCCCGCACCATGCAGGCTTCTCGGGAGCTTGGCTATGACAAGATCGTCGTAGCCGGCGGCGTCGCCGCCAACAGCCGCATCCGCGCCGATTTCCAGCGCGAGGCCGAGAAGGCTGGCAAGAAGCTCTACATCCCGCCGCTCAAGCTCTGCGGCGACAACGGTGCCATGGTGGGCGCACAGGGCTATTATGAATACCTCGCGGGCGCGCGCGCGGGCAGCGACCTCAATGCCTACGCAACGATGGAAATTTAGTCAATTGCGAATGGAAATTCGCAATTGAGGGTCTCGCGCTTATCGCACGCGGCGGACTGTAACACGCCGCGTTTGGTCGGCGCGAGGCCTCCCACAGGTCGGCTCATGGTGTTTTTGAGAAAGCAAAACTCTCTCAAAAACGATTTAAAAATAATGTAATCAATTGATTTGACAGGAGAGGTCACATGGGCGTACACGACGGACACAGGGACAGGCTTCGTAAAAGCTATCTGGAACACGGGCTCATGAGCTTGAATGACATCAACGCTCTGGAGCTGCTGCTGTTCTACGCCATTCCGCGCCGTGACACCAACGAGATCGCCCATCATCTGCTCGAGCGCTTCGGCAGTCTGGACGCTGTATTCTCTGCCCCGGTGGAGGAGCTGCGGGAGGTGGACGGAATCGGAGAGAGCGCCGCGGCTCTCATCACCCTGATCCCGGACATCATGAAGAAAAGCCGACTGTCAAAATCCCGGGAAATCAGACAGATCCGCAGCTCCGAGGACGCGGGAGCCTATCTGCTGCCTTACTTCATGAACGAAAAGGACGAGGTGGTCTACCTCCTGTGCCTGGATTCCAAACGGGCGGTGATCTGCTGCACGGAGATGGGGCGCGGCGTTGTGAACAGCGTTGACGCCAGCATCCGCCGCATCGTGGAAAAAGCGCTCAAGGTGCGCGCCTGTTCGGCCATCATCGCCCACAACCACCCGGACGGCATCGCGCTCCCGTCCAGAGAGGACGATGTGTTTACGCGGGCTCTCTACAATGCGCTGGAGACCGTAGGCATCCGGCTGGAGGATCATATCATCATCGCCGATGAGGACTATATTTCCGTTGCCGACACCGGCATGCTGCATCTGTGCAAGTATTGATCCGCCCTCTGGCGTCCGTGAGGAAATAATCGTTATGTTGACTTTTCTTAGTATCCGTTTTGTAACATGAATTGTTTTGGGAAACCGGAAATATCCTCCAATTTTCGACATTTGCCCCGTGCTTTCGTGCATTTTGGATTGTTGAAAAACCTGTTGAAAGTGTTGATAACTATTTGCTATATTTTGCTCGGTAATATTTATGTTAACTTTTGTTTCCAAAAACGGAAGACAAAATACGGGATTTATTAAGGCAAAAACCGGCGTAAAACGAAGAATACCGCACATATTCAAACCAACCTTTTCTCTTACAAAGCAACAAAAAATGACAAAAATATACAAGTAGTTATCTACAAACGGAAGGAACGGCAGGCAGAAGAAAATGAGCTTGACTTTGCCTGCAAAATATGGTATATTTATAAAGCTGTGAAGAATTTGCTGGTATAGCTCAGTCGGTAGAGCAGCTGATTCGTAATCAGCAGGTCGTGTGTTCGAGTCACATTACCAGCTCCAAAAGCCTCGAAGTTCTTAACTTCGGGGCTTTTGTAATGAAAGCGGTACGGGAATGGGGTCATACCATGGAATTTGATTTTTATGTGCGCACAAAACAGGATCTGATCGACGCGGTGCAGACCTTTGGGATCGTGCCGTATTTTTCCGCGTCGATCCCCGGCTTTTCCCTGGCCGAGCACTGCCACCCGTCGGCGCTGTGGTCGGACGATGGAGAGGATTCCTGGGCCTGGAAGGGGCCGGTCATTCAGGCGACCGGCTGCGCGTACGGGAAATTCTTTGAAAAGAAGGCTGCCTATGTGAGCCGTGAGCTCTTTCCCGATCTTGCCAACTATCGGCGCGACGGATACGATTTTGACGCGCGTTACGACGACGGGCTTGCCAAATTCCAGGACAAGCAGCTTTTTGACCTGATCGAGAAGAACGCGCCGGTTCTGTCCAAACAGCTGCGGCAGACGGGCGGCTATGCCTACAGCGGGCGCTGGCAGAAGACGGAGGGGACAAAGGGCTTTGACACATCCGTCACACGGCTGCAGGAGCAGTGCTATGTCGTCATCAGCGATTTCGTCTATACCGTCGACCGCCACGGCAACAAACGCGGCTGGGGCGTGGCACAGTACGATACGCCGGAGCGCTTTATGGGCGCGGACTTTACGGACAGAGTATATGTCAGAAGCCCGGAGGAATCCTATGAGCGGCTGATGGAGCATCTGACAAAGCTCTTTCCGCGAGTGCCGGAAAAGGCCCTGAAGAAGTTTTTGAAATAATGTGAGAATAGAAGGAGATTATTACATGAAGATCACACAGGATATCCTGAAGCAGTATGCACGGCTGATCGTGCGCTCCGGCGCAAACGTACAGCCGGGGCAGACGGTGCTGCTCTTTGTTGCGGTGGACCAGGCGGCCTTTGCGGAGATGATCGCCGAGGAATGCTATCTCGCGGGGGCGAAGAAGGTGAACGTGGAGTGGCAGAGCGACGGTATCTCGCGCCTGCATTTCCAATACGCCGATCAGGAGGTCCTCTCCACGGTGCTCCCCTGGGAGGAAGAGAAGGCAAAGCAGATGACAGTCGACCTGCCCTGCCGCATTTACATCGAGTCGGAGGACCCCGATGCTCTGGCGGGCATTTCTCCGGAAAAGATCTCCGCCGTGGGGCAGGGCAGGGCCCGGGTGCTCAAGCCCTACCGGGACATGATCGACGGTATCCACCAGTGGACCATCGCGGCGATCCCCTCCGAAAAATGGGCCAAAAAGTGCTTCCCCGACGAGACGCCGGAGCGCGCCGTGGAGAAGCTGTGGGACGCCGTGCTCGCCACCGTGCGCATTGACGGCGTGAGCGACCCTGTGGAAAAATGGCAGGCACACACGGATTTCATCTCCCGGAAGGCAGCCTGGCTCAACGCCCAGGATTTTCGCCATCTGCGCTACAAGAGCGCAAACGGCACCGACTTCACCGTCGAGCTGATCCCCGGTGCGCACTGGGAAGGCGCCGCCACGACCAACAGCCGCAACGGTGTGCGTTACATCCCCAACATGCCGACGGAGGAGATCTTTACCTCGCCGCTGGCCGGCAGCTGTGACGGAACGCTGGTCTCCACCAAGCCGCTTTCCTGGAACAGCCAGCTCATTGAAAACTTCTCCATCCGCTTTGAAAAGGGCCGCGCCGTCTCCTGCAGGGCGGAGAAGGGCCAGGCGCTCTTGGAGCAGATGATCAGAATGGATGAATGCGCCGACATGCTGGGCGAGGTGGCGCTGGTGCCGAAGGAGAGCCCGGTCAACCAGTGCGGCTTCCTGTTCTATGAAACGCTCTTTGACGAGAACGCCTGCTGCCACGTAGCCCTCGGCGCGGGCTTCAAGGAGGTCCTGCCCGACGGCGACAGTTTGACCACCCAAGAGGCACAGAAGCGCGGAATCAATGATTCCATCATCCATGTGGATTTCATGGTCGGCAGCGACGATCTGTCCATCGACGGCATCCGCGCCGACGGCAGCGCCGTACCCATCTTCCGAAACGGCACCTGGGCGGAATAAAAGAACAGGGGCTGCGGCAAAACAGAAATCCAAAAGGAAAACTTGATTAAACAGTGTAGGGGAGGGGCTTGCCCCTCCCGTGCATAGGAACATTTGAATATGCAAAAATGTACGGTAATTTCGTAGATTGTTACGATTTTGCCGTACATTGCTATTTATTGATTGTTTTGTACTGCCGGGAGGGGCAAGCCCCTCCCCTACGGATGAATGTCTGGGTTATTGTGAAAGTAGGTCGTTTTGCTACATCCCTATATTTTTACAGGTGCGGGTCTTCGGCATACAGCGGGGCGATCAGGCGGTTGAAGATATCGATCACCGGGCCGAAGCCGAAAGCCGTGACCAGCGTGCCGATGCCGACGATCCCACCGGCAAGCCAGCAGACCAGCGCGCACAGCGCATCAGTAAAGATACGGCACCAGAAATAGGGGATACGCGGGAGCTTCCTGTCGAGTATGAGCGAGGCCGCGTCGTAGGGCGACACGCCCAGATCGGCGGTCTGATACAGGGACAGGCCGAAGCTGCATATCACCATGCCGATCGCCATGATCAGAAGCTTCACAACGAATACCGTCGGCAGGCCGAACCAGGATACCGAGAGCCTGTAAAAGAAATCCACCAGCGAGCCGATAAGCAGCGCGTTGATGATCGTGCCGAAGCCTATCAGGTGACGGCCCCAGATCAGCTGGATCGTGAAAAAGATCAGATTCACACCGAGCTGCAGAAGGGGAAAGCGGATGCCGAACAGCTCGGCCAGCGCCATGTTCATGCCCGTATAGGGATCGTTTCCCAGCACGGACTGCTTGAAGAGCGCAATGCCGACAGCCACCAGCAGGTTGCCGAGCAGGCTTGCGAGCACACGCTTTTTTCCGACACGTTGAAAATACGTTTTCAAAGATTCGATCACAAGGATGCCTCCAAACGGAATGAATCAAACGATATAGGCGTTTTTCGCGCCGAGCTCACGGGCAAGGCGTGCAAAGCTCTCGGCATATTCAACATCGGTCTCGTCCTCGCCCAGAAGCTTCTGATAGCGCTCCCGCACGCCGAAGGGGCGGTAGCGGATGAGCTTGTAAAAGCAGCCGTCTTGAATATGGGCGGCGACATAGCGCACGGTATCCTCGTTTTCCCGGTCACGGCCCGGAAAAAGGATCGTGCGCACCTCGTAGAGCTTGCCGACACGGAGCAGGTAATCAAGGTTTTTCAGTACCGTCTCGCGCGGATAGGAGATCAAGGTGTCGCTCCAGCCGGGCTCCACAGCCTTCACATCCAGCATCACACCCTCGGACACCGAGAGCACTCTCGGGTCCGCCTCAAAATCGAAGGAGCCGTTGGAGTCGATGAGACAGGTTTTGCCCAGCGCATGGACCCGGGTAAACAGCTCGATCAGAAACTCGTTTTGCAGGGTACATTCACCGCCGGAGGTAGTGATGCCCCGAATATAGGGCGCCGAGCGCTTGATCTCCCGCAGGACCTCCTCCACCGTCATCTGCCGCACCTTGGGCGAGGCGTCATGCGGACAGGTCTTGATGCAGGTATCGCATTGAACGCATGCGGATGAGTCCCAGTGAACTGCGCCGGTATCGTCCCGGCTCAGGGCATGGGCGGGACAGGAAGCGACGCACGTGCCGCAGTTTTGGCACAGGTGGATCGTCTCGGGATTGTGGCAGAACAGACAGTTGAAGGGACAGCCCTGAAAGAATATGGAGGTCCGGTTGCCCGGACCGTCCACATTCGAGAAGGGTATGATTTTGTTAACGGGCGCGGTCAGCATCGGTCTGTACCCGGCGGTCCAGCGCGTGGCCGCCATCCTGTGCGCCCATGCCGAAGACCGTCACATTATTGAGAGACTGCTTCTTCGCCCGGAGCTTTTCGATCTCGCTCTTTTTGACAAGGTAGCCGGTGACGCGTACCACGTCGTTATTCTCAAGATACCCGGAGAAGTAGCGCAGGCCGCGCTCCAATGAGCCCTTGATGATGGCAAGGATCGCGTCCGGCGTCCTGAGCCAGGTCTCCTCGAATTTGAAAATGTCGCCCGTGCCGGTGGGGAAGTAGGGGTGGAACTTCTCGTTGACCTCCAGTTGTTCGAGCATCGTCGGCTCCACGCCGATGGGGATGCGGGTGCCGGGGGAATCGTCCATGCCGTCGGTGTCGATGCCGACCTGGGCGTGCAGGCGGTAGCGGTGGCCGTAGGCGTCGCAGTAAGGGGCCTCGTGGGCTTTGACCCGCGCGTCGATCGCATCCATGATGCGGATGCCGAGCTCGGTGGCCTCCCTGTTCATGCCGAAGCCGTGCTTCTTGTCGGTGATGCCCAAGAGATGATTGCAGCACTCAGCAAGACCCACAACACCGAACATGCCGGTGAAGTTTTCCTGTTTGACAAAGCCCTCCGTGACGAGGAAGTTGGTCTTGAAGAAGCTGGACTGCTCCACGATGAACTTCACGCGTTTGTCCATGTACTCAAGCTGCAGGTCGATGTGGCGCGGCAGCTCCCGCTCCAGAAAATCCTCCACACTCTTTGCGTCGAGGGCGCACTCATACAGGCGCAGGCGCGGAAGCGTAAAGCCGCCGCCCGCGATCGAGAGGCCGTTATAGCAGGAGGCGATGGCATAGCGCTCGCCCCACTCGCTGACAAACATGCGGTGGTTTGCAAACGAGGGCTTTGCGGTCTTGAGCATGCAGCGGATGCAGGCCAGGGCAAAGTCGTCGCTGGTCTTCTCGGGGTCATATTTGAGCGTCAGGTTCGGCACCGCAAGCTGCATCTCCTCGGTCAGCTCCAGCAGCAGGCGGCCGGTGACGCTGTCCTCGGGGCCGATGTCCGCGTGGACAAAGGAGTCGGTCTGCACCCTGTCGATATTGCGCAGGAACAGGCCCAGCACCTTCTTTGCAAAGGCGCGGTCCTCCTTGATGACAAACGGCTCCAGCAGATTGTCAAGGTCGCCGAGGTATACCGGGAAGGAGGTGATGGACGGCACGTGGCAGTAGAAGATCTCCAGCACGTTCAGCGCTTCCAGCAGATCCTTCGGCGGCTCCAGCTCGAGGAACTTGCAGCCGTTTTGGAACAGCAGCTCGTAATCGGGGCAGATGTAGCGGGGACGGTAGGGCATGACGCCCTCGTTTAAGTCGCACAGGGCGCCCTTTTTCTTGGCCTCATAGTATGCATCGGAGTAGCGCAGGGAATCGTCGGTGCTCTCGCCGAGTCTCGCCAGCGCAAGCAGCTCCTGCTTATAGGTCAGGGTCGGATCCTGAATGATTTTCAATGCCTCAGACAATCGAAATCCCTCCATTTTTGTTTCTGATGATTCTATTGTAACGGCTTTCCGCTGTGCTGTCAAAGGGAAAATGAAATTATACCAAAGCCCAGATCACCGCGAGAAGGATAGACGGCAGAAGATTGGCGACGCGAACCTTCTTTCCCCAGACGAGGTTGAGGCCGACGCAGAAGATGAGGATCGAACCGATGAGGGAGAGATTGGCAAGCGCCGCCTCGGTCATAAGCGGGCGGATCAGGGCGGCCAGCAGCGTCATCGCGCCCTCAAAGACAAAGACCGGGATCGCGGAAAACATGCAGCCCTTTCCGAGCGAGCAGGTCATCACCAGGATGATCACAAAGTCGAGGATGCCCTTGGTGGCGAGGATGGACCAGTCGTGGCTGATGCCGTCCTGGATCGCGCCGACGATCGCCATGGCGCCGATCGAGACCGTCAGCGACGCGGTCACGAAGCCGTCCACGAAGTTCTTGTCCTTCGCGTTGCCAGTTTTGCGCTTGAGCCATTCTCCGAAGGTTTCAAAGCGGGATTCGATGTCGATGGCCTCTCCGATGAGCGCACCCACGGCAAGGCAGATCACGACCATCAGGGCCTGTCCACTGCTCAGCGCGCCGTCCTCGATGCGAAGCATGCCCTCCATGGCACCGGCGATACCGATAAACAGCACGCTGATGCCGCAGGCCATGTTGAGCGTATCCTGGAAGCGTTCTTTCAGAAAGCGCCCGAACAGCAGCCCCGTGATGCCGCCGAGCACGATGCCGACGCTGTTGATAATGGTACCGAGTCCGATCATATGTTTGCTGCTCCTGACTGGCTGCAAACCCCGCAGCCGTGATGATATTGCTTTTTGTCTGTGGATTATACCACGTCTTTTCCGTTCTCTCAACAGAGAAATACAATTTATGCGGATCGTGTTTAGACTATATTAAAGATATTTGACACTTTGGAACATGCGATTGAAAAGACGGTTAAAAAATGATATATGGGTATCGGCTTAACTCAGCAAGAACCAGTTTCCGGTCTGTCATTGCGAACATTCTGACGCGCGGGAAGCGGGCTGTCGGGCTTCGACCGCAGCCTTGCCGCGGCCTATCCCGATTGCAGCATTGCAAAGGGACTTGCGGTTGCCGGGACCGATGCACAGAACAACCCGGATAAGGTGCAGAGCGATGTCGCAAACTGGCTCGGCGGCCTGGGGTTCTGAGATGAAAACAAAGCGCAGAATCGTTGACGCCGCCATGCTACTCCTGCTGCCGCTGCTGATGGCCTGCTCTCTGATCGGGGAGGCCTTCCATGAAGCGGCGGGAACGCTGATGCTGGTACTGTTCCTTCTGCATCATTGGATGAACCGCGCATGGTGGAAGAACCTGTTTAAGGGACGATATTCCCCACAGCGTGTTTTTCAGACCGTGCTGAATCTCTTGCTATTGTGTATCCATAAGCAATTCATTTACGCGCGGTGCCCGCCGATCTGGGTGTTGCGTTCGATGGCGGTAGCGCCTTCGCGATAGTTTAAGCCCTTCAACAGAGAGTTTGCGCCATATTTCTTTCGGACTTCGAGCATGGCGCCTTCCAGTTTTCTTTCTCTTTGAAGGGCATCATAATCCGAAAACAGGTCAAGCTGACAGGCGCTGTTGTCGGGCTGTACATCCTCGGCGCAGATCCCGAGCCGCCGGAAGAGCAGCGCGTGATCTGTCTTCCTATCAAAGGAACCTAATACAGCCTGGGCAATTACACTCAGCGCATTTGTTCGTGTGCGCAGCCTGACGGTGCCATTGCTGTGACAGGGGTGCAGCCGACCGTAAAAGTCCGGCTTGACTGGCCCGCTGTACAGGGGATGCGCCTCTAAACTTTTGTAGTCGTAGGAGACCCACCAGCTCAGTGCAGGCGTCGTCAGGTTTTTAGAAAAGAGATCCGCGCACAAAAGCTCCAGCATCTCCTGGAATACGACGCGGGCTTCTTCATAGCGATAAGGGCGGGGGAGTACCTGACCGTTGGAAAGACTGTTGGCGTTGGTTTTGTAGGACTTGATATCCTCCATCGTGACAGGCTCGATGCCCCAGGCGTGGTCGATGAGGATTTCACCGTCGATGCCGAAGGCACGGTAGAAAAATTCCTCGTCCTTCATGGAACGGACGGCAATGTCGCCCATGCAGGTAAGATGCGCGTCCATCAGCCGCTTCGCCTTTCCGGGCCCGAGACCCCAGAAATCTGTCAGCGGAGTATGCTTCCAGAGCTGCTCACAATAGGACTGCTCATTGAGCTCTGCAATGCGTACCCCGTCCTTATCTGCCGGGGATTTTTTCGCCACGATGTCCATGGCGACCTTGGCGAGGTACAGATTTGTGCCGATGCCGACGGTGGCCGTGATGCCGGTTCGCTCCAGCACCTCCCGGATCATGGTGCGCGCCATGACGTGGGCGGGGCTTACATGCTGCCTTTCGGCCTCTTTCTCAAAACGGTAGAGATAACGGGTGCAGTCGATGAAGGCCTCGTCGATGCTGTAGACATGGATATCCTCAGGCGCAACATAGTGCAGATAAATGGAAAAAATGAGCGCGGAGATCCGCTCGTACTCCGCCATGCGCGGCGGGGCAATGTAAAACTGAGTTCTGGTGCGGTGTTTGGCATCATACAGGCGGATGGCCTGCTTTGCCTCAAAGAGCCGGGGGCGGGACGGCACGCCGATCGCCTTGAGGGCGGGGGAGACCGCAAGACAGATCGTTTGATCGGAGCGTGTCTCATCGGCTACCAGAAGACGTGCCCTGAGCGGATCGAGGCCGCGCGCCACACATTCGACTGAGGCATAGTAGGACTTGAGATCAATGCAGATACAGGAGCGATCCATTCCCGCCTCCTTCTCTGCATCACACCCGCGCAAAGCTGCGCAGCGTCAGATAGGCTTCGATATCTTCCTTTGACGGGATATCCTTCCGCGAAACGATGCCCACCACACGCCCGCAGAGATCGTAGAGCGAGATATGCAGAGCCGCGCAGATGGCCGGGATCAGCTTCAGATCGGGGCGGGACCGGCCGTCTTCCCAGCTGCTGACGGCGTTGAAGGTCACGCCGATCTGCGCGGCGAGAGCTTTCTGCTCCATCCCCGGCTTTTCACGGAAAAATTTGATGCGGCTGCAAATCACGGCAGGCAGGGGCTTTTCCGGCGTCTTCCCGCTGTTCAGATCGACTGCGATGCTTCCCGGCACAGTCGGTGTTTCTATTTTGCGGCGTGCCATATACATGACTTCCTTTACAGTAGGTATTGTCTTTGGTTTACGTAAACCATAGCACATAAGATTACGAAAGTAAATAGTTTAAAATCACAAAATAATAGAGCGAAGATTTGTTGAATATCTTTTCCGCAGACAAAAGGGAGGAGCGGGCAACATGACCGATGGGCACGGCCAGCTCCTTCGTTTTCAGTCCCCGCAGAATACTTTACCCGCAAGATTATCCTGCCTTAGGGAGATCGAAAAAACAGGAAAAAGCGCAAAACCGGGCATCTTCAAGTGCCCGGTTTTGCGCTTTTTCTGTTATGCCGTGTTAATGCCGGGGCAGCAGCCCCATGTGGAGCTTTGCCAGCGTGAGAACGTTTTGCATGAGCATAGCCCGCGTCATCGGGCCGACGCCTCCGGGCACCGGCGTAATGTGGGAGCTGATCTCCTTTACCTCGTCGAAGCACACATCACCCGTAAACGTCCCGGTGATGGGATCGCGGTTCATGCCGACGTCGATCACGACGGCTCCGCCCTTCACCATGTCTGCGGTGATGAGTCCCCGGTGTCCCGCCTCAACGACCAGAATGTCCGCCTGGCGCGTCATGGCGGCGAGATCCTTCGTGTGGCGGTGACAGAGGATCACGGTGCCGTGGCGCTGAAGCAGGAGCAGAGCCATGGGCTTTCCGACAATATCGCTTCGCCCGACCACGACACAGGTTTTGCCGTCCACGGGAATGTGGTAGAAATCCAGCATTTCGGCGATCCCGGCGGGGGTGCACGGCCAGATCACGGGGTCCCCGTGAACCATTTGCCCCACGTTGAGCGGGTGCAGGGCATCTGCGTCCTTTTCGGGATCAATGGCCTCCAGGATGCGGCGCTCATGGATCGATTCCGGCAGCGGAAGCTGGACCATAATGCCGTCGATGGCAGCGTCAGCGTTGAGCCTGCCGATGATTTCGAGCAGCTCTTCTTCCGAGCATGAGGCGGGAAGATCGACGCGCCGCGAAAGAAAACCGCATTCAGCACAGTCTCTGGCTTTGTTGCTCACATAAAGCTGTGAGGCCGGATCCTCTCCGACAAGGATAACGGCAATGCCCGGCCTGCGCGGCAATTTCGCAGCCTCTTCCCGGATATCCTGCCGGACCGATGCTGCGAGAGCTTTCCCATCAAGAATCGTGGACATTTTATATCTCCCTTCTGTACACTGTGCATCCGCGGCTTTTCAAAACGTGTGCGGAATAAGTGCCGCATCAAGTATAACACGATTCCCGATTGATTGCCATAGGGATATCTGCACTATTGCACCCCGGACGCTTCTATGTTAAAATTGTAAAAAAGAACGGAGAGTGAAAATGAATTACATTCATGATCTGACATGCTCGGGGCATGGGCTTTTGCCGAAAATGTCGGTCAAGGAATATGTACGATGAAAGGAATGGATACCTTATGAAAAAACTGATTGCGTGTGTTTTGCTCGTCATCTTCGCGGCTTTCCCTATGACCGCGTACGCCGAAGAGTGGGACATGTCCGTGCCCACAGAGCTCACGGCAGAGATCCGGGAACTGTTCGACAGGGCGATGACGGATCTGGTCGGTGTTGGCTATACGCCTGTCGCGGTGCTCGGGGAGGAGAGCGGCACTTACTGCATCCTCTGCAAAGCCACCGCCGTCTATCCCGGCGCTGCACCTTATAATGCACTTGTATACGTGAATGAGAACGGGATCCAGAACATCTATGAGCTCTGGATAGACAAGCATGCGGAAAAACAGGAGCCCACCGAAGCCGAGCCGGGAGATCCCGATATCCAGTACGTTATGTATCTCGGCACGAACGATAAGGATACCAACAAGCCGGTGTTCACCCAGGCTGAAGCCAAAGAGAAAGCGAAGGAGATCCTGATCCGTCATTTCGGCGGCTTCACGATCCAGGAGGCGGACGGCGGCTGGATCGACGAGGGGACGTTATATCAGGAGTACACACTGGTGATCTATCTGAGCGACACCACGAAGGAGGCCGTCCAAGCCGCCGCGGATGAGCTTATCGAGGTGTTTCGCCAGAGCTCTGTGCTGATCCAGGCCAATCCGACAAAGACGGAGTTTTACGGAGGCTGAGGCCGTACCGCACGATCTGCCTGCGGCAGGGTATCGAAAGCGGCATGGCGGAGAGCAGACGGCAAAGAAAGGGTGCAT